>Ga0209347_1000516_pt1 | contig 94773 bp, 87 predicted proteins | sample AutmiccommuBRH23_FD_187382 | JGI IMG/M metagenome (GOLD analysis project Ga0209347, IMG submission 187382) | Deep subsurface microbial communities from Mt. Terri, Switzerland - Autotrophic microbial communities BRH/23 (SPAdes) (version 2) | ecosystem: Environmental > Aquatic > Deep subsurface >...
TCTGCACCGCCTCCTTGCTCGCCGACTGGATCTCCTCGATCTGCGAGCGGATCTCCTCGGTCGCCCGCGCCGTCTGGCTCGCCAGGCTCTTCACCTCCGAGGCCACCACCGCGAAGCCCTTGCCGGCTTCGCCCGCACGGGCGGCTTCGATGGTTGCGTTCAGCGCCAGCAGGTTGGTCTGCTCGGCGATGTCCTGGATCAGCGTGATGACATCGCCGATCTGCTGGGCGGTGGCCGCCAGCGCCTGCACCCGGCCGTCGCCGCGCTCGGCCTCCTCGCTGGCCTGCCGCGACATCCGCGCCGCCCGCGTCATCTGCTCGCCGATCTCCGCCACCGTCGCCGCCAGTTCCTCGGCCGCCGCCGACACCGCCTGCACGTTGGTGCTCGACTGCTCCGACGAGCCCGCCACCACCGTCGCCTCCGAGCGCGCCTCGTCGGTCGCCTGGCTCATCGTCTCGGCGCGCCGGCGCACCTCGTCGACATGCCCGACCAGGGTCCGCACCAGCCCGCCGACCGACTGCTCGAAGCGGCCGGCCAGATCGTCCATGGCGCGGCGCTTGTCGGCCTCGGCGCGGCGGTCGGCCTCGACCTGCTCGGCCTCCATGCGGCGGATCCGCTGCGCATTCTCCTTGAACACCTGCACCGCCCGGGCGATGTCGGCGATCTCGTCCTTGCGCGCCAGGCCCGGCACCTCGACCTCCAGGTCGTTGTCGGCCAGCCGCCGCACCGCCGTCGCCATGTCGCGGATCGGGCCGGTCAGCCGGCCGCCGAGCAGGATGGTCAGCCCGCCGAGCACCGCCACCACCGCGGCCGCCATCAGGATCATGGCGTTGCGCATCTCGTCGACCGCCGCCAGCGCCCGGCTCTCGGACTGGGCCGCCACCACGAAGTAGCGGTTGCCGGCGACGTCCAGGGGCTCGTAGGCGGCCAGCAGCCGGCCGGACAGGCTGTCCTGCACCGTCATGGCGCCGGCCTTCCCGTCGGCGAAGGCGGCCTTCAGCTCCGGTGCGACGCTGTAGGCGAGCGCCTTCGCACCCTCGACACCGGCCCGATCCGACCGGATCACGCCGTCGACGCCGACCAGGACGTTGTCCTGCGCGGTCCCGTCGGCCTCCACGCCGCCGATCGCCGCCGCGACCTTGGCGGACGACATGCGGAACACGATCGCCGCGACCGGCGGCTGACCCTCGCCGATGCTCGCCGCCCGGTAGACCGGCTGCGCCCAGAAGGCAGACACGCCGCTGTCATAGGCGCTGAAGTCCTGCACCGTCTGCTCGCCCGGCTTCAGCGTGAGCGCCTTGGCCGCCACTGTGGCCAGGGCGTTGCCGCCGAGGTCGGCGATCTTCGTCAGGAAGCCGTCGCTCTTGGTGACCGAGTAGATGATCCGTCCGTCGGCCAGCACCAGGTAGATGTCGGACAGGTCGGCGGCGCGCCACTGCGAGTAGAAAGACGCGTGCAGCCCGGAGTGCCGCCAGGAATACATGCCCTTGGCGCTCTCGCCGGTGATCTCGGCGCGCTGCTCCGGGGTCAGCTTGGGATCGGCGTACAGGGCGCGGACGTCGTCGACCTCGTCGGCGTCGATGGCGACCGTCAGGCTCTCGATGCCCTGGAACACCGCCTCGCCGCGCGCCATGCCGTCGAGATTGCGCGACGTGGAGTCGAGGGTCCGTGCCAGCAGGTCGCGCTTGGTCTCGGCAATGAAGTCCAGCCGGTTGACCGCGCTGTCGTAGAGCGCGTCGCGGCTCCACACATAAGCGAGCACGCCGATCAACGCACACGACGTCAGGCACAGCAGCACCGCGATCAGCGGAACCTTGATCTTCAGGGTCATTCCCCGGCCTCCATTGCCGCTCGCCGGGCCGGCGAGCGGTCGCCAATCGCTAATCCATCGGTTGAACGTCGTCGAGCCGAATGTCGCGGCGCAGTCTCCTCGAATCAGGTTAACAAGGCGTTACCCGGTGTCGCCGCCGTCGCAACGAAGCGATCGCCCGGCGCGGCGCCGTCGGCGGGCTTGACTTGCCGGCGTGCCGGCGGCTCCCATCCTGGCCCGTCCGCCACGCGCCGACCCCCTGCGGAGATCGCCATGACCGACCAGCCCGTGCCCTACGAGCCCGTGACCGGCCAGCCGGTAACCGCCGCGCTTTGCATCATCGGCAACGAGATCCTGTCCGGCCGGACCCAGGACAAGAACCTGGCCTTCATCGCCGAGCGGCTGACGGCACTCGGCATCCGGCTGTCCGAGGTGCGCGTGGTCCGCGACGACGAGGCGGCGATCGTCGAGGCGGTGCGCGCCCTGTCGGAGCGCTACACCTACGTGTTCACCTCCGGCGGCATCGGGCCGACCCACGACGACATCACCACCGCCTGCATCGCCAAGGCGTTCGGCGTCGCGGTGGAGCGCAACCCGGAGGCGATGCGGCGGCTGACCGCGCACTACGCCAACACCGGCGTGGAGTTCAACGAGGCGCGCCGCAAGATGGCCGACATCCCGGCCGGTGCTGCCCTGATCGACAACCCGGTGTCCGCCGCTCCCGGCTTCGTCATCGGCAACGTCCACGTGCTGCCGGGAGTGCCGCGCATCATGCAGGCGATGCTGGAGGGCCTGACCTCGCGCCTGGTCGGCGGGCCGCCGGTGCTGTCGCACACCGTCGCCTGCACCATCGGCGAGGGCACGGTGGCGGCAGGGCTGGGCGAGATCCAGGCGCGCTATCCGGATGTCGAGATCGGCAGCTACCCGTATTTCCGGGCCGGGCATTTCGGCACCTCGCTGGTGCTGCGCGCAACCGATCCGGTCCGCCTCGCCGAGGCATCGGAGGAGGTGCGCGGCCTGGTCCGCTCGCTTGGCGGCGAGCCGATCGAGGCGCTGCCCGCGGAGACCGCGACATGAGCCTGGTCGACGTCACCCGGGACGGCCCGGTCGCAACCGTCACGCTGTCGCGTGCCGAGAAGCGCAATGCCATGTCGAGCGCCATGTCGGCGGCCGTGGCCGTGGCGTTCCGCGAGCTGTCGGCGGAGGACGGGCTGCGGGTGGTGCTGCTGAAGGGTGACGGGCCCAGCTTCTGCGCCGGCGCCGACGTGCGCGAGATGGCCGGCCTCGACCCGGTCACCGCCGCGGCCTTCATCCGCGGCCTGCACCACGCCATCCAGGCGGTGATGGACTGCCCGGTGCCGGTGGTCGCGGCGATCCATGGTGCCTGCGTCGGCGCCGGCCTGGAACTGGTGGCCGGGGCCGACCTGCGGGTCGCGTCGGCGGATGCCCGCTTCGCCATGCCCGAGGTGCTGGTCGGCATCCCCTCGGTCATCGAGGCGGCGCTGCTGCCGCGGCTGATCGGCCGCGGCCGTGCGGCGCGGCTGGTGCTGACCGGCGAGGTCATCGACGCCGCCACCGCTGAGCGCTGGGGGCTGGTCGAGGAGGTGGCGGCGCCGGACCGGCTGGCGGAGCGCGCGGCAGCGCTGGCGCATGCCATCGCCGAGGCCGACCCGGCGGCGGTGCGCGCGCAGAAGGCGCTGTGCCGGCAGTGGGATACCCTGCCGATCGCCGAAGCGGTCGAGGCCAGCGTCGCGGTCTTCGCGGCCAGCTACGCCACCGACGCGCCGCGGCGGCGGCTGTCGGCGGTGCTGGAGCGCCGGGGATGAAGGCAGTCCCGGCGGCCTTGGCGATGCTGCTGCTGACGGGGCAGGCGTCGGCGGCGTCGGTGGACGGCATCTGGGGCGTCGCCAGGGGCGATGCCGCCGTCTGCCTCGGGGTCCATGTGATCGTGCTGCGGGACGGGCGCTACACCAAGGCGATGCTGGACGTCGGCACCACCCTGGGGCCGCGCGACATGGTGGTTTCGACGGCCGGGTATGCGTTCGACGGCGCCCGGGTGGTGGTGTCGCCGTCGCTGTCCTTCGCGCAGCCGGAGCCGCGGCAGGTGTATCGCTGGGACGCCGCGACCGGCATCCTGCTGCGCGAGGAGCCGGCGCCGACGCTGACCTATCGGCGTTGCCCGGACCGTCCGCTGCGGCCGCTGGAGCGCTGACCGGTATCATCCTACCGGTTCTCCGATTGATCGAAGTGACGGATTCGTCATAGGAATCCACATGCCGACGGAAGCAAGCCCCCTCGATGTCGCCTGGATAGTCGTCGCGGCCGGCCTGGTCTTCACGATGCAGGTCGGCTTTTGCGCGCTCGAAGCCGGCTTCGTGCGGGCGCGCAACGCCATCAACGTCGCCGCCAAGAACCTCATCGACTTCTGTGTCGCCGGGGCGGTGTTCTGGGCGTTCGGCTTCGCGCTGATGTTCGGCGGCGCGCCGGATCTGTCGAGCCAGGGCGCCGGCTGGTCGGCCGCGTTCTTCCTGTTCCAGCTGATGTTCTGCGGCACTGCCACCACCATCGTCTCGGGCGCGGTGGCGGAGCGGATCCGCTATCTCGGCTATGTCGCGGTCTCGGCAGTGCTCGCCGGGCTGGTGTACCCGATCGCCGGCGGCTGGGCCTGGGCCGGCGCCGACGGCGGGCCGCGCGGCTGGCTGGAGGAACAGGGCTTCGTCGACTTCGCCGGCTCGACCGTCGTGCATTCGATCGGCGGCTGGGTGGCGCTGGCGGCGGTGCTGGTGGTCGGCCCGCGCATCGGCCGGTTCCAGGGCGGCAGCGCGGCGCCGCAGCCGCACAGCCTGCCGCTGGCGGCGATCGGCGCCATGCTGCTTTGGTTCGGCTGGATCGGCTTCAATGGCGGTTCGACCCTGGCGCTGGACGGCCGGGTGGCGCCGATCATCGTGCACACCATGCTCGCGGGCTGCTTCGGCGGGCTGGCGGCGCAGGCCGTGGCGGCGCTGATCACCCGCCGGGCGCGCGTCGACGCGCTGCTGAACGGCATTCTCGGCGGGCTGGTGGCGGTGACCGCGAACTGCCACGTCGTCACCGCCGGCGAGGCGGCGGTGATCGGCGCCGTCGGCGGCGCCCTGGTGCCGGCCGGTGTGCTGCTGCTGGAGCGGCTGCGGATCGACGACGCGGTCGGGGCGATCCCGGTGCATCTGTTCGCCGGCATCTGGGGCACCCTGGCGGTGGCGCTGTTCGGCGATCCGGCGCTGCTCGGGCGGGGCTGGCTCGACCAGCTGGCGATCCAGGCGCTCGGCGTGGCGAGCATCGGCGGCTTCACCTTCGTCGGTGCCTGGCTGGTGCTGAAGGGGCTGAACATCTTCACGCCGCTGCGGGTGTCGGCGGACGGCGAGCGCATCGGCCTCAACGCCGCCGAGCATGACGCCTCGTCGGCCACCCAGGACCTGATCGAGGCCATGGAGGACCATTTCCGCTCCGGCCGGATGGACGATCCGGTGCCGGTCGAGATCGGCTCCGAGGTCGAGCCGGTCGCCCGGCAGTACAACCGGGTGGTCGCGCGCGTGCGCACCGACACCCGGCGCATGGAGCAGACCGTGGAGGCGCTGGCGTCGGCGAAGTCGGAGGCCGAGGCGGCGAACCGGGCGAAGAGCGCCTTCCTCGCCAACATGAGCCACGAGCTGCGCACCCCGCTGAACGCGGTGATCGGCTTCTCCGACCTGCTCGGCAACGAGCCGTTCGGCAAGCTCGGCGACGCCCGGTACAAGACCTATGCCGAGGACATCCGGATGGCCGGCGAGCACCTGCTCACCCTGGTCAACGACCTGCTCGATCATTCGCGGATCGAGGCCGGCAAAGTCGAGCTGCACGAGGTCGACGTCGACGTGCGCGCGGTGATGCGGCGGGTCGGCCGGATGATGGAGGATCTCGCCCGCAACCGCGGCATCGAGCTGGAGATCCATGTCGACGCCGACCTGCCGCGGCTGCGCGCCGACGAGCGGCTGATCCGCCAGGTGCTGCTGAACCTGGTCTCGAACGCGGTGAAGTTCACCGAGTCGGGCGGCAGGGTCGAGGTGGTCGGCCGCCTGGAGGCCGACGACCGCATCGCCCTGGTGGTCGCCGACACCGGCATCGGCATGGAGCGCAAGGACATCGCCCGGGCGATGGAGCCATTCGTGCAGCTCAACGACCGCTATGACAAGGTGCATGGCGGCACCGGGCTCGGCCTGCCGCTGGTCAAGGCGATGGTCCGCCTGCACGGCGGCACCCTGACGGTGGACTCGATCAAGGGCCACGGCACGACGGTCAGCGTGCGGTTCCCGGAGACGCGGACGCTCAGGCCGGCGACCGAGGCGGCGGACTGAGGCCATCACGACCGGTCCATCTCGGCATCGGGGAAGTCGGAATCCACCCAGTGCAGCATCAGCACCAGCGACCGCGCCGGCTCCGTCATCGCCGGGCGGCCATGCGGCAGCTGCCGGCCGCAGAACAGCAGCCCGTCGCCGGGCGCCTGATGAAAGCGGGCGGGGCTGGCGCCCGGCGACGTCTCCACATCGAGGGGCCAGGGACTGCGGCCGTCCGCCGGCAGCGGCAGGTGGTCGAGCAGCAGCGACAGCGTGTATTCGCACTGCCCGCGGTCGACATGCATGGGCAGCACAGCGCCCGGCCCGTAGGCCATCGCGTAGGCATAGCTCTCGCGCAGCCGGCGCCCCACCACCTGCTCCACCACCGGCGTCAGCCGGTGCAGCAGTGCCCGGCCCAACGGGTCGTTGTTGATCCGGGAGCCGCGGCCATCGACCGGACGCAGCAGGCCTGCGGCGTCCAGCTGCCGCCAGATGCCGGCGGCGGCCGCCGCCTCGCCCGATGTCAGGAGGCCCGCGAGCGAAGCCCATCGGCCGGCCGCGAACGTCGGCGCCGCGGTCCCGGCCGGCGGTGGGCACGATGGCCGTTCGAACGTGTCGAACCCGGGATGCAGCCGGCGCCAGAGGCGGGCCCCGGCGTCCGCCGGCGGCAGCCAGGGCGGAGACGGGGCGTCGGCGGTCTCGACTTCGGGGGCTCCGCCCGCCGGCACCAGGGCGCGCTCCGCCGCGGTCAGCAGCAGTCCCGCCCGCCAGAGCGGCAGGACGGCCGCGGGGGCGCACGCGGCGGCGTCCGCGCCGTCCAGGAGGCGCAGGGCGGTCCGGAACAGGTCGGACCGGTCTCCGTCCGCCGACAGCCGCAACGGCTGCCAGCTGCGCCGTGGCGCCAGGCAGCGCCACTGCAGGGCCACCGCCCGGCCGCCGGCCGTGTCGAGCCGCACGGCCGCCGCCGTGTTGAGAGCCAGTGCGTCGGGCAGGAAGCCGGAGGATGACGGGCCCGTCACGGCCGGTCTCCTGGTCCGGGGTCACGCGATGGTGCCCCCGACAGCTGCCAGGCCACGATCAGGCACTGCACCGCCGAGTAAAGCAGCCAGGGCGGATGGCCGCCGGCAAGCGGTTCGTGACGCGCGCGGACGAACCGCGCCGCCTGGCCCGGCTCCGGCAGGGCCTGCACCGCGGTCCGGATGGCATCGAGGTCGAAGATCTCCGTCACCAGGGGTGGCGACGCCGCCCGCAGGGCCTCGACCGCCGTCAGCAGCTCCGCCTTGCGGTCGGCGATGCGGACGAACCAGTCGTCGCCGAGGCCGACCTTGTTGCGCTCGAGCCGCACGCGGTCGGGGAGAATGCCGCGCATGGCCCGGCGGAACGGTTGCCGGCTCTGTCCGTCGGCGAGGAACATGTGAACCGGGAGCGACAGGACGAAGTCCACCACCCGGCGGTCCAGCAGCGGGTAGCTGACCGCCAGCCCGTGCCGTGCCGCGCTGATGGCGTAATAGGTGCAGCGCGACGGGATATGGTGGTCGGCGAAGGCCCGCACCCGTTCGGCCGGGCTGTTGTCCCGCAGGACCGGCAGCATGCGTCGAGGCAGCACCCGGTCGCGGATCGCGGGACTGAGGTAGCGGGCCAGCCCGTATTGGGGGTCGGTCGTCATGGGCCTGCCGCGCCAGCGGCGCAGCAACCTTTGTGCGAATGCCGGAAGCAGGGGCCGGATCAGCCGGCTGCGGATCGCCAGCCGCAGGGACTGGCCGTCGCCCCGGGCGCGGGCCGGAAGCTCGCGCAGCAGGGCCCGCAGGCGGCCCCCGCGCAGCAGCCTGAAATACAGGTCGGCACCGTTGTAGCTGGCGCCCTCGTCGCCGCCGACGCCGCTGAGGATGCGGTCGGCCCCCGCGGCGGCGGCGGCGGCGGCCATTGCGTCGTCATGGCCGCCGACCATGCCGGCCGGCCAGTCGGGATCCTGCGGCATCCCGGGCAGCGACAGGAGATCGTGCACCAGCACATGGCCGACATCCGGCTCCTGAACGAGCACCTCGGCGATCAGTGGCCGCTCATCCCTGTCCGCCGGACCCCGCGCGGCGGGAGTCGTCATGCTGAGCGCCAGCACCGCGCCGCCGCGGCGGCGCATCGCGCGGGCGGCCAGGACGGTGACGGCCGAGCTGTCGAGGCCGCCGCTGAGGTGGCAGGCGACCGGCCCGGCGGCCGGAAGGCGGGCCGCTACGGCCTCCTCGACCAGGCGGCGCAACGTCCCGGCGGCCTCCTCGGGGGCGCCGCGCCAGCGGCCGACCGCGGCCGGGTCGGGGCGGTAGGCCCGGTGCGGGCGGGGCGGCACGGTGTCGCCCACCCGGACGGTCAGGCTGTGCCCGGCCGGGAGATAGGCGATCTCGGCGAAGCCGCTGTCGGCCGCCGTGAAGTAGACCTGCGCGAGCTTGCAGCCGATCGCCACGGGATCGACGTCGCGCGCGGCCAGGCCCGACCCGTGCAGGCCCTTCGGCAGGCTGGCGAAGGCGAACCAGCGACCGTCCTGCCAGGTCCACGAAAGCGGCCTGACGCCGATGAAATCGCGGCCCAGCAGCAGCTCCTGCCGGTCGCGCGCCCACAGTGCCACGGCGAAATCGCCGTCGACGCGGTCGGGGAAGTCGGATCCGTGAAGGCGGACGGCGTCGACCATCGCCGCATCCGGCTGCGGCCCGGCGCGATCCAGCCGGAGATCGGCGGCAACGATCCAGCCCTCGCGTTCGGTCGGGCCTTCGCCTGCGCCGGTGAAATCGAGCACCGCGAGGCCCAGCGGCCCGTCCATCCGCTTGCCCACCACGGGGGCCAGGCCGGGATGGGTCATTGCCGCAGCCATCGCGTCCAGCGCCGCTTCGCCTGCGGCGGCCCCGTCGAGACGAAGGATGCCGCAGATCAGGCGCATCGGTTCACTCGGCGATTAGCAGACCGCGGTCGCGCAGGCCTGCCAGGAAGGCGGCGACCTCGTCGCGGCAGGCCTCCGGCGTGACCTCGAACTCCTCCACCAGCCGGGCGACCAGTTCGTCCTGGTTCGTCGGCTCGGCCAGCAGCTCCCAGATGCGTCCTGCGACAGGATTCAGCCCGTGGTAGCGGCCCGTGGCGGCGTTCAGCAGCAGGGTGGTGTCGTCGAGGGAGGCCGCGAACACATCGTCCACCCGGCGTAGCGACTGGCTCATCTCATCTTCCATGGTGACAGCTCCATAGCATTTATTCGCGGGCCGAGCCCGGTCGCAATGCCCGTCTCAGCCCTCCGTCGCATATCCCCATCTTGCCATCACCGGCCCGAACCGCTGCTCGATGGTGCGGACCTGGTGTGGGGCCAGGACATCGCGCCACTCGCCGACGCGGCCGGTCCGGAAGAACCGCCGCTGTCCCGGCCGGGTCTCCCGGAAGCCCTTGGCGGTCTCCTGGCGCTGCAACTCGTCCAGGCTGGAATGGACCACCGCCCGGCCGATCTCGGCGGTCGTCGCCCTGGCACCCAGGAACGCGACGATCTCCGCCAGGACAGCGGCGGTGTCCTGGCGGAGATCCTCGTAGCGGACGACCTTGACCGGGACGAGACGCTGATCCGTCCATCCCGTCACATGGCTGTCCCAGTCGCCCAGCAGGTAGCGGACCAGCGGACCGTCGACGGTCGACCGGCGCATCGGGTCAGCCATTATGTGGATGGCCTGTTCCAGGTTCACGCTGTTGTGATGCGAGAGGGAGATAGCGACGTCGCGCGGATCGCGCACTGCGTAGATGGCGCCGCGTGCGCGCATCCCCAGGACCGGCTCCCCGGCGCGACCCAGGAAACGGTCATGCGTCTTGCAGAAAGACAGACATGCCAGGCCGGCCGCCGCGAAGTCGCAATGCATCGGCCGCATCCGCTCGAGTTCCCGCCAATGCAGCAGGTCGGCGTCGACCAGCGTGTCGTCGCCGAACCGCCAGCGGCCGAGCAGGGTCTCCTCTTCCGAAAGATTGTTGATGTCGGCCGGCTCGTCCCGGCCGGCCATAAGGTTGGCAAGGAGCACCCGCAGCCAGGTGTTGCCGGACTTCGGATACGAGGCGAGCCAGACCAGCCCCGGGGGGAACTCAGCCATCGTCCTTCTCGGACGAAAGCCGGTCCCAGTGGGCGCGCAGCCGGGCGACCGTGTCGTCGAGCTGCGCGAAGTCGCGCGGCTTGTGCAGGCGGTATACCCCGGCGCGCGACAAAAGCGCCGCCGTGCGCGCGGCCGGCCGTCCGCGCGCGGAATAGGCCAGGGCCAGCCGTCGCCGGTAGGATTGCCGGAGCAGGGCCTGCGCTGCCGAGACGGCGGGCAGCGCCGTGATGCCCGGCGGGTAGACGGGGTTGGCATCGGCAAGCATGTAGACCGCGGCAAGCGGGACGCATGCCTCCGGCGCGGGCTCCACGCCCGGCGCGGCCACGTGGAACTTCTCCACCCGCCGGCGCACCCTGGGCCCGACCAAGTCCTGCAACCCGACGCACTCGATGCTGTCGGCGTAGAGCCGCAACGCCTGGCCGTCCGGTCGGATCAGCGGCGCCCCGTCACCGGATTCCTCGACGGCGCAGACGTCGTCCGCGGCGAAGACGCTGCCGCTTCGGCAGATCGCGCCGGCCAGGGTCGACTTGCCGGCCCCGCTCGGGCCGCAGAACACGAAGGCGCGGCCGTCATGAACTACCGCCGACCCGTGCAGCAGCAGGGCGCCCCGCTGGTACAGGATGGCAGCCAGGCCCGTGCCGGTGGCGAAAACCAGGATGTCGTCGACCGCGATACCCGGCGCCGGTTGCATCGTCAGATGGCGTCCCTCATGCGCGAGGAACCGGCCGATCCCGGGCAGGTCGAGCAGGAAGCGGCTGGCGTTGGCGGTCCAGGTGGGGCCGCGATGCTCGGTTTGATCGAGGCGCTCCGGGACCTCGCCGACACGCAGGGTGACGTCGACCCGCGGCTCCCCCGGAGGCAGCACGGTCCGCATCGGCAGGGCTACGTCGGACGCCAGGATCAGGCCGAACAGATTGTAGCGATAGTGCGGCGTGTGCAGCTCCTTCATCATGGCCCCTGTCTGCCAGCGGTCCGGCATCCTGGCAAGGCGGGTCATGCCTCGGGTGGGGGTCATGCCTCGGTCCTCGAAGGCCAATGGGGATGGCTGCAAATCCGGTTTGGTGATACTCCAGCGTCGATTGGCCGTATCATTCATTACGCGCGGAGTATCCGATGACCGGCAGTTCCGATCACACCCATTCCGGCGCAACCGACTGCCCTGACCGCAGCGCCCGAAAGCCTTGGCAGACTCCGGCGATCGAGGATGCCGACGTCGCTGCCCTGACCGCCGCCAACGGTGACTCCGGTCAGGAGGGAACTCCCTTTCAAAAGCCTGGCTCCTGAGCCAGGCCAGCGGGGCGCTGAAAGCCCGACGGGAGTTCCTCTGGGCTTGGCGAAGCCGCCGGAGGGAACCCGGACTTGAACGCGCTGCCCGTCGGTGGTCTCTCAGGCGGGGGGCGCCACGCCGCCAAGCAGTTTCGCCAGCCCCTTGCCGACCAGCTTCTGGACCGCCTGGCGAACAGCGGTCTCGTCGGTCGGCGCCAGCACGTCCAGCAGTTCCGCGAGCGAGCGCGAATGATGCCGCTGGACCTGAACCAGAACGTCCCGCTCGGTGCTGTCGATCGTCCAGGTCCGGCTGCCGGCCCGGACCTCGATGGATCCGCCGCCGATCTCTGCCGAGAGAGGCAGTCGTCGGGGCAGCGTCGACGTCACGATCGTGCCCGCGGCCAAGCGTCGGGCGAATCCCGGAAATCCGGGCGGCAGCGGCTCCCTGGCCCGATCGAGTGCAGTCAGGACCTGGTCCAGGTCCAGGTTGTCGACGGCCCGATGCAGAAGGAGCTTCGCCGCTGCCATCCAGGCGTCGCGATCCCCGGCCTCGGCCAGGATCGGCAGGTTCTGCCGTCCCAGGGGCTCCGCCTCGCAGGCGCGGGCCATTGCGGCCGTGAGGGCTTCGATCCGGGGCGGCGCGATGCCCACCGTCAGATGCAGGGAATCGCCGCCGTCGACGACCCAGGCGGCGTGGACTTCACCCCGCGGCAGGTAGAGCGTGTCGCCCGGCTCCAGCACCGCCTCCCATTCCGGATGCCCGAGATCCTTCGGAACCGGGAACTTCGAACGCTCGGTCGGCGCCGCCCAGGGCTGGCCCCAGCACTGCCACTGCTTGCGGCCCTGCAGGTGCAGGACCAGCACGTCGTGCTCGTCCCAGTGCGGCTTGAACGCGCCGCCGCCGCCGAATCCGGCATACAGGTTGGCGTGAACGACAGCGCGGAATTCGCGCTCGACGATCGCGTTCAGGCATTCGATGCCTGTATCGAGCCGCTGAAGGCTCTTGATGATGACGCTGATCCCCTGCCGGCAATATTGCTCGATCGCTTGCGTGTTGAGGCGCATCGCGGCCCGGCCGCGCGGCCGGACGATGGTCATCTCGGGAGGCAGGATCATGCCGTCACGGGCGAACTCGACGTCTCCCGCCAGCAGCCTGTCCGGGGTGATCAGGTCGTTCAGCCGTTCCCATGGCAGCAGGCGGGCGAAGGCAGCGGCCCGCCCGGTGCGCAGCAGCAGGCGCCGGTTGTCCGACGCCGCGGCCAGCAGCAGGCCGGGATCATGCGGATGCAACAGGTCGGCGAGGGACGCGATCATCGATGGCTCCGAAAGCCGGTGCGTCCGCGACGATACCCGCCCGCTCCACGCAATTGAAAGTCAAAGGGTCATCAGGTAGCGGTAGTCGGCAGCGTGACCCGGACTATGCCACGGGCAAGGGACGCGGGCCCGCCGGGTGTGGAGCGCCGGCATGGTGACGACTATGGGTGACGGCATTGTCCCAGGCACCGGGACATCCCGGGGCGGCGGCCCGGCAGCGGATTTCGGCGTGACAGTCTTCGCGGACGGCGATGTCGTCGCGGCCGACGATCTGCGGGCTCCGTTGCGCAAGGAGGCGAAGCACCGGCTGGGTTTCGCCCTGCTGCGACAGCGCGCCACGCGCGGACCCTTGCTGGCGCGGTTCGATGAGCTTGGTCTCCAACTGGAGCGGTCCGGCCGAGCGACTTCCGAACGGTTCTTCGACGATCCCCTGGTCCACGCGCTGGTCCGCATCCTGGCGAGGGAACCTGGAACGGAGAAGGCCAGGGACATCCTTCAGTCACTGTCCGACCTGATGGCCCGGACGATCGACCTCACGCATGGCCTGTCCCTGATGGCGGACGAGACGGACCGTGCGGCGGTGTCGCTCCTGCGTTCCATCGATCCGCTGCTCGACACCGTGCTGCGGGCGCTGCCACTCGGCGGGGCCGGCCGCGACCGGTTCGAGGCGAGCGTCAGGGAAGCCGCCCGACTGCTCGCCGATTGCTGGCCCGGCATGGCCTTCCAGGTGGGCCGCCATGTGAAGCGCCTGGCGCCGGCCGCTGCAGATCTGACCTCCTCTGACAGACGGCTCATCGGACTCGTGATCGCCGGCCCGGCTCCGGTCGCCGGCGGGGCCGACGCGCTCCCGCCGGACAAACTGGTCTCCAGCCTGGTGCACGAGGCGACCCACCAGATCCTGTTCTGCATCGAGCGGATCACGCCCCTGGCGGTCCGCAGCGACGCGACTTTCGTATCGCCGTGGAGCGGTCGCCGGCTTGGCTGCGTCATCTATCCGCATATCGGCGTCGTCTACCTGAACACCCTGGTGGCGATCCGCCATCTCGTGCGGACCGGCGCCCTGCCGGTGGATGAGGGCTCGCGCAGGATCGCGAAGATCGCCACCGGACTGCAGACCTTCTTCGCCGCCGGCCCCGGCGATATCGAACTCACCGCCGACGGGTGGCGCCTACATCACGAGGCTCGTGCGCGATTCGATGGGCTCGGCGCGGGCGTCGCCTGAGCCGGCGTGCTGCCGGCTCAGAAGCGAAGCGTCGCATTTATCTAATGTTACAGATTGTGTTTTTCTGTCAGATTCGGTTATTTCGCATTCTCGTGGAGTATTCTTGATCGGGGTGCTCCATTAATCAGTCTAGTCGTAATTATTGTTGTCAAATGATCTCGGTGAGAAATCGTCGCAAGTATTCGGGGTATTCGACTTGATCGACACTCATGAACGATGGCAGAATTTGGTTCAACGACTTTAAGTTATGCCGCGAGCTGAAGTTCCTGCGCACCCGCCTCGGCGGGGTAATGCGCGACATCCGCCGCAAGATCGCCGGCGACGATCGCCTGAAGGAGATCTTCGCGCCGCTGCTTGCGTTGGCCCTGCGGGTGCTCTTCCAGGACCAGTGCCAGCGTGGGTCGAAGGTCTACGCGCTGCACGCCCCCGAGGTCGAGTGCATCGGCAAGGGCAAGGCCCGCGCACCCTACGAGTTGGGCTGCAAGGTCAGCATCGCCATACCGGTCACCCAACCCAAGGGCGGGCAGTTCGTGCTGCACGCCAAGGCCTTGCAACCGGGCGATCGAGGCGTCAGGCGGTGTGCAGCCAGCCGTTCACCGTCCAGCGCCCGTCGAGCGGGTCGTCGCTGGCCATCACCACCGGTGTCACGGCATGCAGCCGGTCGGAGGCGAAGAACACCAGGCTGTTGTCCATCGGTTCCAGGCGGGTGAAGCCGAGCTGTGCTGCCCGCCGCCCCTCCGGGTCCTGGTCGCACAGCAGCAGGTCGCCGCCGGTGAAGCGCCGTGGCGTGCGGTGGAAGTAATAGACATATGTCAGCCGCCGCGCGGCAGCAGGGCCACCCGTGGCACCGATGTCGCGATGCGCCCGGAAGAAGCCGCCGTCGAGATGGCGGGTCACCTGCAACTCGCCCCGGCCAACGGCGAAGTCGGCGACGCCCAGCCGCCGGGTCACGCACTCCCGTTCGACCAGATCTTGCACGCGGGCCAGGAACCAGGGCCGCAGGCTCGCGTCGTCGTCGATGACGGCGGCGTCGCGCATGCCGGTATTCCGTCTCGCCTTCTCCGCCTGGCCGACCTGGGCCGGCGACAGCGGCTGGTCCGCCGAGACGAGCGCCCACAGGTCGCGATAGCGGTCCGGATCCAGGGCATTCTCGATCCGCAGGTAGCGGGCCGGCCCGGCCACCACGGCCGGAGCCGTCGCCTCGCCGCGCAGCAGTGCCGCCAGCCCGCGGTCCGCGAGCGCGTCATACGCCGCCGCCGCGGCCTCCAGCCTTCCCAGTGCCCGCAGCAGGTCGGCACGGCGGCGGGCCAGGGCGGCATCCCCCGGCCGGGCTTCCATGGCCGCCTCGACCTGCGCCAGCCACGCCGCCAGCACCGCCGGCCGCGTGGCCTGTTCGGGCAGGGCTTCCGTCGGGACGGTCGAGGTCGTGGGGGAGGGAGCGGGCATGCAGGTCTGCCGGTTGCGCCGATGCGGAGGACGCGCAGATTGAGCCGCGCGCGCACACCGGTCAATCTGGCGGGGGTCATCGAGAGGGCTGGGACCGCCTCATGCTGAAGCGCTATTGGCGCGGCCTGCCCTGGGACGGGCTGGGCTGGTCCGGCGATCCGGAGCCGACCCTGATGGGTATGCGGGCGTGGGCCGCGGCCGAGTGGCGGCGAACCCAGCCGATGGTCCTGCGCCACGGGCTGTGGCTGGCGGATCGAACGGTCTGGCCGTTGGCGGCCGCGGTTCGCTCCGCCGGTTTCGCCCGCGCGCTCGGCCTGGACGCCGCCGCCACCCGGCGGCTCCTCGGCGACTGTCTGCTGACCGGTGCCGCGCCGCTGGAGGCGCATGTCTGGCGATCGCTGCATGGCGGCCGGCATCCACTGCCGGCGCGGATCGCCGGCCTGCTGCTCACGCGGCTCGGCGACCCGGCGGGCCACGCGCTGCTGGCCGACAAGCTGGCCACCGCCGACCGGCTCGCGCCCGCCGGTGCCGCCTTCCCGGCCATGCGCGCGGTGTACCGCCGGGGCGAGCCGATCGGTCCGTTGCCGTCGGCCGCCGACGGCGGCCTGTTCGTCAAGCCGCGTCACGGCCACGGCGGGCGAGGGGCCTTCGCCCTGATCCGCATCGGCGACGGCTGGCACACCGACGGTCGGTCGCTTCCGGAGCCGGCGCTTCGCGAACGGCTGCAACGGCTCTCCCGGCAGGACGACCTGCTGCTGCAGGAGCGGCTGGCCGCCGCCCCGGGGCTGGAAGACCTGGCCGCCGACGGGCGGGCGCCGGTCTTGCGCCTCGCCACGGCCCGGACTCCCGGCGAGCCGCCGTTCCTGCACTCGGCGCTGCTGACCATGGCCGTCCCCGGGCGCGACCCGCGCCATTTCCTGTCGGGCGCGGTCCATGCGCCGGTCGACCCGGCCGACGGGCGGCTGGCGCCAGGCCTCACGCTCAGCGCGCCGGGGGACAGGCTCTCGCGATTGCCCTGGAACGCCGCGCCGCTGGCGGGGCGATGCGTTCCCGGCTTCGCGGCGGCCGCCGCCATGGCCCTGCGCGCCTTGGCCGCCTTGCCGCCCCTGCCGCTGGTCCACTGGGACGTGATCCCGACCGCCGCCGGCCCGGTGATGCTGGAGGGCAACAGCGCCGGCAACTGGATCCTGGCGACCCTGCCGGGGGCCTACGGGCTGGATGCCGGCCCGCTCGCACCGCTGCTGGCGCGCTGGATGCCGCCCGGCGCGGCCGCGCGGCGGTAGGTTGCCAGCAGGAAGGCGAGCTCGACCACGAGCAGGTTGGGAATCCAGGCGCTGTAGGCCAGCACCTGCGAGACGTCGCCGTAGGTCAGGCCGAAGGGCAGCACCGCCAGGATCTGCAGGCGCAGCGTCACCGCCGCGAAGGTCAGCGCGAAGGACCGGATCATCCAGCGCCGGTGGGCCGCGAAGTCGCGCTGCACCGCCAGCCGCCAGGCGGTCAGGGTGGTGTAGATCCACGCCGCCGCCAGCACCGAGAAGCCGAAGGTCGCCAGCCTGCCGCTGGAGGCGTCGGGCGCGATCCAGAGTGCCGTCAGCGCGCCGAGCAGGCAGGCGAGAACGTAGCCCCGGCCGCTGCCGCGGTGCAGCCGCGGCCAGCGACGGCGCAGCGCGCCGACGAACTGGAAGCCGCCGAGCCCGAGCGCCACCGCGGCCGCCGCGGCATGCGCCACGAAGATCCAGCCGTTGGCGACCATCGAGGGCCGGATGTCCGGGCCGGCCACCAGCGGGTTGCCGGACAGGAAGCGCAGCGACACCAGGGCGACGATCACCGACAGCGAGACCGCGGTCCAGAAGCCGGCGGCGCGGAGCCCCGTCGCGGCGTGGGAAGGGGTATGGACGAGGCTGGTCTGGATCATCGGAGGGTCCTGTGTTGTCCATGTCTGATCAATGATAACTAATCAATGAACAGTGTTCAATGACATGGTTTCTGGCAGAGTGACCGCAGGCGCCGGGAAACCAGGCACGACGGGGGTCCGCATGAACGACGGGACGGAGCCGGCACCCAGGGCGCGCAAGCGGCGGGGGCAGGGGCATGAGCGGGTCGAGGAGATCCTGGCGGCGGCGAAGGCGCTGTACGCCGAGGGCGGCTACGACTTCACCACCACGCGGCGGATCGCCGAGCGGGTGGGGGTGTCGCAGACGGCGCTGTACACGCATTTTCCGGACAAGGACGCGATCCTGACGGCGGTGTGCGACCGCGCCTTCCACGACCTGGAGGCGCGGCTGGTGGCCGCCGAGGCGACTGCCGGATCACGCGACCGCGTGTTCGAGGCGCTGCTGCGGGCCTATCTGGCGTTCGCGTTCTCGGTGCCGACCGAATACGCCATCACCTTCATGGCGCCACGGCCGGCGGCCACCGCGCTGCCGCCGCCCGAGCGGCCGGGCATCGGCCTGCACGCCTTCCGCCGCTTCCGCGACCAGATCGCCGCCCTGATGGCCGAGGGGCATGTGCGGGAGGGCGACCCCGACACGGTGGCGCAGGCGGCGTGGGCGGCGCTGCACGGCCTGGCGGCGCTGCTGATCACCCTGCCGCGCTTCCCGTGGGTGGAGCGGGCGGCACTGGTCGACACGCTGGTCGCGGGGCTGGTGCGAGGGCATGCGGCGACGACCGCCCGGCGCTGACCGAGGTGGATGGTGTGCGCGCTACGTCCCGTCTTCCCACGGGTTTACGAATGGTACGCCCGCTGCCTCGAACGGACCCGTGTCGCGGGTGGCGACGATAAATTTGTTGGCGGCGGCGATGGCCGCAATGTACCCGTCCGGCGTCGGGAACCCGCGACCGGTGGCTTTTGCCGTGACAGCCAGCTCGGCATAGTGTTTTGCCGCATCGGTATCGAACGCCAGCACCCGGGTCCCGAACAGCTCCAGCAGGCCATCCAGGGCGACCGTCAGCCGGTGCTTGCGCTGGCCGGCGGGCAGCGCCTTGATGCCGAACAGCAGCTCAGCCAGTGTCACGCTGGACAGGTACAGCGTTTCGGCCAGTTGGGTGTTGAGCCAAGCCCTCACCGCAGCGTGCGGCTCGGGCTTCATCGCTTCGGAAACGACGTTGGTGTCGAGGACGATCATTCGAACCGCGGAGGTTCGGCCGGCGTCTTGTCGCGCACCTGCTCGATGTTCGCGAGATCCTCGTCGGTCAGTTCGAGCTTGCGTCCCAGCGACGCCAGGGCGTCCCCCATGCGGAGGCGGCTCTCCGGCTTCACGGCGCGTTCCAGGATGTCGCGGATCTCCGCCTCGGCGCTGCGGCCGTGCTGGGCGGCACGCACTCGCAGGGCGCGGTGCACGTCGTCGGGCACGTTGCGGACGGTGATGGATGGCATGATCTCATTATCTCGCGATGCTTGATATGCTTGCATTCTAACGAGATGCAAGCAACGCTGCAACATCGCCGCCGACTCGACTGTGCCGCTAGGCGGTCGGCTACCAGTTGGTAGAGGGATGTGCCCTTCGTGAAGCTCTGGTGGCCCCGGCGGGAATCGAACCCGCACGCCCGAAAGCTCGCGATTTTAAGTCGCGTGCGTCTACCAGTTCCGCCACGGGGCCACGATCTTCCTGATACACCGGGCAGCCGGCGCGGGGGAAGGCTCAGCGCGAGCGCCAAAGTACCGGCCAGGGGCAGTCCGGGCTGGCCTCGCAGGCGAGGCGGGCACCCCACAGCACCGCGAGCAGGGCGGCGACCACCAGCGCCAGCAGCGCGATCCGGCCGGCCCATGCCCGCAGAGCCGCCGGGTGGTGCCTTATCGCCCGGCGCTTCATCCGCCGGCGAGCAGCGCCGGGTCGCGCGCCACCTGGCCGAACAGCGCCGGCACGCCGCCGGTGTGGATGAAGCAGGCCGGCTCGTCCTTCGGGATGCGGCCGTCCTCCAGCATCCGCAGCAGGCCGGCGAAGGTCTTGGCGGTGTAGGTGTGCTCGAGGACGAAGCCCTCGAGCCGGGCGCAGGTCGCCAGCGCCGCGATCGATTCCGGGGTCGGCCGGCCGTAGCCGTCGCCCAGCTGGTCCATGTGGATGACCATGCGGCGGCGCCAGTCGCCGGCGGGGGTGCCGGCGTGGCGGGCGAGGCCGTCGACGATGACGGCGATGCGCCCGGCCAGTTCCTCGGCGCCGTACTCGACGCTGACCAGGTGCACCGTGAGATGCAGGCCGTTCAGGGCGCAGCCATACAGGAAGCCGGCCTCGGTCGGGCCCATGGAGCCCGGCAGCACGACGTGGCGCAGCGCCACGCCGCGCTCCTCGGCCTGCCGGGCCAGCTCACCCGCGGCCCGCGCATAGCCGAAGGCACCCAGCACCGGCTCGCCGATCAGGTAGGGCCGCCGCCCGTCCGCCGCCCGCGAGTCGCAGGCAGCGCGGGCGCGGCGGCCGCGCTCGGCCTCGTCGACCGGGCCGAGGAAGCGGATCTCCGCACCCAGCAGCCGGTTCAGCATCAGGTTGCCGACCGCCACCGCCGGCGGGTCGCCGGCGTGCAGGATCAGGCAGTCGATCCCGAGCTTCGCCGCCGTTGCGGCGGTCAGCCGGCACTGGTTGGACTCCGGCGCGCCGGCCACCACCAGGATGTCGCAGCCCTGCCGGCCAGCCTCCGCCAGCCAGTATTCCAGGCTGCGCAGCTTGTTGCCGCCGAGGCCGAGGGCCTCGACGTCGTCGCGCTTGGCCCACAGCGACCAATGGCCGGTGGCGGCCTCGAGGCGGGCGAGCCGCTGGAACGGCGTGTCGCCGTCCAGCAGCCCGATCCGCGGCAGATGCTCGAGCACCGCTATTCGGCGGCGCGGGCCTCGGCGTTGCCGTAGACCGGCATGCGCCACTCGCCATGGGCGCCCGACGTGCCGGTGCAGACGTCGAAGTAGTTGGCCTGCAGCTTGCCGGTGATCGGGCCCATCTTGCCGCTGCCGACCGGCAGCCGGTCGATCATGGTGACCGGCGTCACCTCCCAGGCGGTGCCGCAGAAGAACGCCTCGTCGGCCGCCACGATCTCGGAGCGGTCGACGTCGCGTTCCACCGCCGGCGTGCCGGCCTCGCGCAGCATCTCGAGCACGGTCGAGCGGGTGATGCTCTCCAGGATGTCGTTGCTGGTGCTGGGAGTGATCGGCACGCCGTCGCGCACGATGAAGAAGCACATGCCGGGCCCTTCGGAGACCTTGCCGCGGCTGTTCAGGAAGATCGCGGTGTCGTAGCCGTCGGCCTGCGCCTGCATGCTGGCCAGGCGGCCATTGTTGTAGTTGGCGTTGCACTTGACGCGCATCGGCATGGCGTTGTCGGCGACCCGCACCCAGGAGCTGACCTGCGCCGACACCCCGGAGGTGATCTTGGCGATGCGCGGCCGCTCCAGCGCGGTGATGGCGAGGCCAACCGGGCCGGTTACGCCCGGCGAGGCACCGCCCTTGAGGTAGGCGGTGGTCATGATGTGGACGTTCTCGCCCTTGAAGCCGTTGGCGCGGATGACCTCCAGCGTCTTCTCGGTCACGTAGTCCGGCGAGAAGATCTCGTCGAAGCGCATGAAGCGCTGCGAAAAGGTGAAGCGCTGCATGTGCTCGGCCATGCGGAACAGGTACATCTCCTGCTCCTTGTCGTTCCAGTAGCCGCGCAGGCCCTCGAACACCGAGGCGCCGTATTTGAACGCGCCGGAGGAGACGTGGACGTTGGCCTGGTCCCAGGGGACGATCTTGTCGTCGAGGAACGCGTAGCGGGGATCGGCCATGGGCCGGGGTCCTTTCGTCGGGGGGAAGATGGCGGAGCGTAGAGCCGCCGCGAAACCCCAGGCAAGCCCGTCGTGCGGGGCCCCTCGTGCGGGACGCCACGTGCGGGCGCCACGTGCGGGCCCTCGGGCGGGCGCCGTGACCGCTCAGCCCGGCGTGGGCGCGTCGGGCAGCCGCACGGTCACCGTCGTCCCGGTCCCGGGCGTGCTCTCGATGTCGAGGCTGCCGCCCAGCAGGTGGACGAATTTCTGCGTCAGCGGCAGGCCGAGGCCGGTGCCGCCGCGGTGGCTGCCCAGGTCTCCGCGCACCCGGCCGAACGGCGTCAGCGCCAGCGCGAGGTCGTCGGCCGACATGCCGATCCCGGTGTCGGCGACGACGATCCGGATCCCGCCATTCGCCTCTCCCTCTGCCTTCACCGTCACCGAGCCGCCCGGCCGGGTGTATTTGATGGCGTTGGAGGCGATGTTCAGGACGATCTGCCGCAGCTTGGCGTCGTCGGTGGCGATCGGCGGCAGGGTCGCCGGCAGGTCGCGGCGGATCTCGACCCGGTGGCGCGCCGAGTCGGGGCCGAGCATGTCGAGGGCGGAGGCGATCACCGGCGCCGGGTCGGCCCGCTGGATGCTGATCTCGATCTTCCCGGCCTCGACCTTGGCGAGGTCGAGGACGCCGTCGATGACGTCGAGCAGATGCCGGCCGGCCTGGTGGATGTCGTCGGCATACTCGGCGTAGCGGCGCTGCCCGATCGGCCCGAACATTTCCAGCCGCAGCAGGTCGGAGAAGCCGATGATCGCGTTCAGCGGCGTGCGCAGCTCGTGGCTCATGTTGGCGAGGAAGGCCGACTTGGCGCGGCTGGCCTGATCGAGGGCCGAAAGGGCGGCATTGGCCTGCAGCCGACGGTCGTGCTCCTGCTGCAGGCGGGCCTCGGCGCGGCTGAGCACCCAGAGCTGGGCTACGAAGGCGGCGACCAGCACCACGGCGATGGTCAGCATCGCGATCCGCACCTCCGGCCGGCCGAGCAGATCGGCCCGCAGTTCCGTCACGTCGGTGTAGATCTCCATCACCGCCAGGATCCGGCGCGGATCCTCCGGCGAGCGCGCCGGGACATAGGACTCGAGCACCAGGACATCGTTGCGCGGTCCGTCGACGGCGGCGAAGCGCTCCTTGTACGAAAGATTGCTGGAGGTGCCGCCACCGAGCGCGATCCGGAAATTCGTCCGGGTGCTGTAGTCCTCGCCGATCTGGGCCGGATCGGTGGAATACAGCGTGAACCCGCTGGGATCGTAGATCTTGATCTTGGCGACCGTCGTGCCCGCCGTCACCTTGCGGACCTCGCGGTCCAGTGCCCGCGTCGACGGCGAGCCGCGGACCGCCTCCGCGCCCATCGCCGCCCCGCCGTCCAGCAGCGGCCGGAAATCGTGCCAGAGGGTGTTGGCGAAGATCTGCGCCATCGAGGCGGCCACCCCCTCTGTGCTGGTCTGCAGGTTGAACAGCACGACATAGCGATAGGTGCCGATCAGCAGGGCAGCGGTCAGCACGACGATCGGCAAGCCGAGCAGGGCGAATCGTCTGGTGAGCATTCCGTGCAGTTTCCGCCGGCCGGCGCATGTCGGGATCGGTCGCTCCCACGGCCAGGGAGGGGCGACGCCGCCGGTAGAAAGCACGCGGAGTCTTAATGTTCGCTGAACTCCGGCGGGAGCGTCAGCCCTTGCCGGTCATCGCCTTGACGCCGGCCAGCCGCAGCTTGTCGGCCTTCTCGGCCCCCTCGACCAGTTCGACCAGGCGGACGGTGTTGTACAGGTCGACCACCGAGATGGTCGGGTCGTTGGCCTCCAGGCGGGTCACCAGCGTCTTGCCGCGGCCGTCGAGGCCGGCACCGATCGCTTTCATCGCGGCGTTCACCTGCTCGGCCATCCCGACGTCGTCGGAAAACCGGCGGCACAGCCGGAGCGCCACGATGCGGTCCTCGGCCTCGCGCAGGCGCTCCAGCTCCTGCTCGGCGGTCGCCATCGGGTCGTCGAGGGCGGCGACGGCAGCCAGGGTGGCGTCGCCGGCGCCGACCACCACCACCTCGCGGGCGACGCGGGCGAGCTCGGCCTTCACCCGCTCGATGCGGCGGCCGAGCGCCCGGCCGCCGCCGCCGCTGCCGGCGCCGCCGCTGCTGGCGCCGACGGCGCGCGTGGCGCGCTCCAGGGCGTCGATCTCGCGGCTGAGCACGCGCGCCACGTCGGCCTTCGGCAGGTCCTCGTCCTCGAGCTCGGCGCGAACGTCGACCAGGCGATCCTCGCTCTGGCTGACCACCGCCTCGCCGGCCTGGCCACTGGCGCCGTGGATGAGGTCGCCGGCGCCGGCCTCGACCAGCTTGTCGAACAGCCCGGCCAGGGTGCCGAGGTCGCGCAGCCGGGCCATCAGCATGAACACCACATAGGGGGTGGCGTCGCGCCGCATTGCCGCGACCCGCTGCAGTGCCTGGACCAGCGCCGCCAGTGCGTCCTTGCCAATGCCCTCGATCGGCGCCGGCGGCAGGGCGGCGCGCAGCTCCAGCATCGGCTCGGCGATCGCCAGCATGACCGCGACGTCCTCCATCGAGGCCAGCACCGGCTCGCCGCCGAGGGCGTCGCGCAGCTGCGTGCGACTGGCCGCGGTCTTGCGGGAGGCGGCATCGAGACCGGCGAGCACCCGCGCACCCTCGGCCCACAGCGGTGCGCCGGCCCGCAGCATCGTCGCGGTGTCGTCGGGCTCGGCCGTGCGCAGCGCGGCGGAGGCGGTGTCGATCACGCCGGGCGCTGCGTGCTCGGCGAACAGCGACCAGACCGGCGCGATCGCCGTGCGCGGGATCCGGCCCACCGCCTTGCGCGGCGTCGCCGGGTCGTACAGCAGGTCCTCGAAGGGCAGGCAGAACAGCCGCTGCGGGGTCGGCCGGCGCGGCGGCCTGGCCATCGACATCCGCGGCCGCAGCCGGCTCAGCACGGCGTCGGCGGTCGCCCGCTGGTCGCCGCGCAGGCGGCGCGCCTCAAGCGAGCGGACCAGGTCCATGAACTGCGGCTCGGGAATGTCGAACACCCGCCCGGCGAGCAGGTCCAGCGAGCGGTCGGGAGGCGGGGAGCTCATCGCGGCGATCTCCTCAAAGCGCCCGGGCGCGGCGCTGCTCGACGCGCAGCAGCAGGTCGACGTCGACCTCGCCGGACTGCCAGCTCTGCATCGGCTTGACGAACTTGCGCAGCGCGTTCTCCAGGTCGCCCCAGGCGGATCCCTTCTGCTGCTCCAGCTCCTTCTTCGGCACCAGCGGCAGCATGCGCACGATCTCCTCCATCGCCTCGACCTGCTCCCAGATCGGCGATTCCAGAACGCCGTCCCAGATCGTCAGCACATGTTCCCAGCCGTCCAGCAGCCAGGACAGGCGGTCGAGCCGTCCCCGGATCGCCGGTTCGGCGGTCTTCCACCCGGCCAGAGTGGCCGCCAGGTCGCCGGCATAGGCGTCGACCTCGGCCACCACCGGCTGGCCGACCATCAGCGTCAGCTTGGCGACGTCGGAGGCGAGGAAGGACAGTCCGTCCGGGTCGGCGTTGGAGCGGCGTCCCCATTCGGCCGCGTTCAGGCGGAAGGCCTCCAGCCGCTTCAGCAGACGCCGCAACCGGCACTCGTGCGGCATGATCGCCAGCCCCAGCGGCGCGATCAGGTCGGACCAGATCTCCAGGCTGCGGTAGATCTGCTCCGACGACGCGCCGAGCTTGCGGGCGATGTCGTCGAGGATCTGGCGCACCTTGCGCTGGCCCTGCGGCGACGACAGTTCGGCCACCGTCAGCTTCGCCTGGCTCTGCGACAGCCGGTCGATCACCGAGTTGATCAGGTAGAAGTTGGTGAGCAGCCGCTCGTTCTCCTCCTGCTGCAGGGCCGCCTTCGCGCATTCCACCGCGTCCGGGCCGGCGAGGCCGGTCATCGCGGTCTCGTTGGCACAACGCCGCATCTGCCGCGGCGTCGTGGCCTTGGCGTCGGCGATCGCCTCGTGCAGGACGCGGTCGTGCACCGACATGCGGAACACCTCGCGCACCGACGGCCAGGCGATCACGTAGACGCCGCTGCCGCCGGACATGCCGGGAATGAGGATCTCCAGCCCTTCGTTGCGGTCCGAGCGGGCGCGCGCGAACGCCAGGGTCGGCGTGGTGAACGGCGCCACGACGCCACGTTCCTCGAAGGTCGCGGGCCAGTACCGCGTGCTGAGATGACCGCCTTCGGAATTTCCGGCGTTGCCGCTCGCCTCGGTCATCGATTTCCCGTCCCGTGTCCCCGCACTGCACAATCGCCGAAAACGGGTTGCCGCGCCTACTGGAATCGGCAGGTTCGCAGGCGGACATTGCTGTGACTGGTCGCGGTTCCGATCCGCTGGACCGCCCGTCGCTCGGTGGGTCCCGGAGCCGTCCGCTGGCGCGGACCCTCCGGGATGACGATGGAGGGGCGGCGCACCCTCACTGTCGTCATTCCGGAGAGCGCGCGTGAGCGCGTGGCTCCGGAACCCACCAAGCGACGGGCGACGGCAGTTGGTCGAAGCCGAGCTCAGGCCGGAGCCGGCCCTCCGAGAATGCGGAAACGCTCGACATAGCGGCGCTTGGCTTCGTCGGGCGGCATCGGCTCGATCCGGATGTCGGTGCCGATCCGCGGCGCGCCGAAGAAGCCGCGTGCCTCCGGCACCGAGAAGCCGGCCAGCTGCGTCGCCTCGAGATACGCGGCCACCCGGTCGGCGCGCTTGATCAGCTTGGTGACGGCCGCCGGCAGCTCGGCCGGCAGGCCGGAGCGGATGTGGATCGCCCGCATCAGTGCCGCCTCGACGGTCTTGTAGTCGGGTCCGATCACCGACTTGAACGGCGTGATCATGTCGCCGATCACATATTCCGGGGCGTCGTGCAGCAGGGTGGCCAGCCGCCAGCGCAGCGGCAGGTCGCGGTCCAGCAGGCAGGCCAGCCGCTCCACCAGCACCGAATGCTGTGCGACCGAATAGGCCCATTCGCCGGAGGTCTGGCCGTTCCAGCGGGCCACCCGCGACAGGCCGTGCGCGATGTCCTCGATCTCGACGTCCAGCGGCGAGGGGTCCAGCAGGTCGAGCCGGCGGCCGCTGAGCATGCGCTGCCAGGCGCGCGGCGGTGCGGTCCGGCTCATGGGCGCCTCCGCCGGGCGGCATCGCGGCGGGAGAGGGCGAGCCATGCCGCGATGCCGGCGAGCGGGCCGGCGGCGATCAGCAGCCGGGTGAACAGGGCGATGTTGCGTTCCATCACGTACTGGGTCTCGAACAGGTTCTCGCATCTCCCGCGTGCGTCCGGCTCCGGGTAGCGGCCGGCACAGCCGCGCACCCCGGCGTCGCGGGCATGTGCGACCGCCGCCGCGGCCGGCGGCCACTGCCGGACCGCGACGGTGCCGGCGACCGCCGCCCAGGCGACGGCGGCGGCGACGGCGCCGCAGAGGAGCACGAAGCGAGGCATGGCCCGACATAGCGCCGGCGCGCCGGCACGGCAATCGCCGCCTGCATCCGCACGAGCGGGGTGACGCCGGCCGCGGGCCGCCTATACTCGCCGCCTCGTTTTCCGGAGGAACCCCGCGTGACCCAGATCAGCTACCTGACCAACATCACCTTCGAGCACGGCGCGCTGAAGACGCTCGGCGCCGAGCTGGACGCGCTCGGCGTCAAGCGACCGCTGATCGTGACCGACCGGGGCGTCGTGGCGGCGGGGCTGCTCGACCTGGTGCGTGGCGTGGTCCCCAACGACAAGGCGGTGACGATCTTCGAGGACACGCCGGCCAACCCGACCGAGGCCGCGGCCCGCCAGGCGCTGGCGGCGTATCGCGCCGGCGACTGCGACGGCATCGTGGCGGTCGGCGGCGGCTCGCCGATGGACCTCGCCAAGGCGGTCATGCTGATGGTCGAGCATCCGGGTCCGCTGGAGACCTATGCGATGATCCGCGGCGGCGTGCCGAGGATCACCGCCGCGATGCCGCCGCTGATCGCCATTCCCACCACCGCCGGCACCGGCAGCGAGGTCGGCCGCGGTGCGGTGATCGTGCTAGAGGACGGGGTGAAGACCGCGCTGGTCTCCGGGCACCTGATCCCGAAGCGGGCGATCTGTGATCCCGACCTGACGCTCGGCCTGCCGGCCGGGCTGACGGCGGCCACCGGCATGGACGCGCTGTCGCACTGCATCGAGACCTTCCTGTCGCCCAAGGTGAACCCGCCGGCCGAGGCCATCGCCCTCGACGGCGCGTCGCGGGCGATCCGCCATCTCGAGCGGGCGGTCGCCGACGGCAGCGACCGCAAGGCGCGGTGGGAGATGATGATGGCGTCGATGGAGGGCGCCATGGCGTTCCAGAAGGGCCTGGGCGCGGTGCATTCCATGTCGCATCCGCTCGGCGCCCTGCCGTCGCCGCGACTGCATCACGGGACCCTGAACGCGGTGATCATGCCGACCGTCCTGCGCTTCAACGAGAGCGCGGTCGGCGACAAGTACGACACCCTGCGGCGGGTCATGGGGCTCGACGCCGGGGCCGACCTCGCCCAGGCGATCACCGACCTGAACGCCCGCCTGAAGCTGCCGCGCAACCTGCGCGAGATGGGCGTCACCGAGGCGATGCTCCCGATCGCCGCCGAGCAGGCCGAGTTCGACCACTGCACGCCGACGAATCCGCGCCCGGTCGACCGCGCCGGCTTCGAGACGCTGTTCGCCGAGGCGATGGGCTGAGGGCGCCGCATGCTCCGCCGCCGGTCGGCATGACTGTCATGCGCGCGGTCCGCTTGACCGGCGGCGGCACCGGGCACAACCTGCCTGAAATCCAGGCAGATTCCCGAGTGCCATGACCGCGATATCCCCGGCCGCCGACGAACAGTCGGGCAGCTTCCGCGACGACGTGAAGGTCATCAGCCTGATCGGCGTCGCGCATTTCTTCAGCCATTTCTACATCCTGCTGCTGCCGCCGCTGTTCCCGCTGCTGAAGGACGCGTTCGGCGTGCACTACGTCGATCTCGGGCTGTTCGTGATGGCGTTTTCGGCGGCCACCGGGGTCAGCCAGATCGTCTGCGGCTACCTGGTCGACCGCATCGGCGCCAAGGGCATCCTGATTGCCGGCCTGGCGCTGGAGGGCATGGCATTCCTGGCTATCGGCCTGACCGGCAGCTACTGGGCGGTGCTCGGCCTGATGGCGGTGGCGGGCATCGCCAACGGCGTCTACCACCCGGCCGACTACGCCATCCTGTCGGCCTCGGTGTCGGAGCGCCGGATGGGGCGGGCCTTCTCGCTGCACACCTTCACCGGCTTCTTCGGCGGCGCCGTGGTGCCGCCGACAATCATCGTGCTGGCGCATCTGTTCGGCTGGCAGGCCGGCGTTGCGCTGTGCGGCGCCGCCGGCATGGTGGCGGCGCTCGGCCTGGTGGTGTTCGGCCGCTCCCTCAGGCACCAGCCGGGTGCCGACAGGCGGCGCAAGCCGGGTGCCGCGGCCGCCGGGCCGACACCGTTTGCGGTGCTGCTGAGCCCGCCGATCCTGATGTGCCTGCTGTTCTTCACCCTGCTGGCGCTGGCCCAGGGCGGCATCAACCAGTTCCTGGTGGTGGCGCTGAACGCGCTGTACGGCACGCCGGTCGCCGAGGCGACGATCGCGCTGACCGCCTATCTGTTCGGCACCGCCGGCGGCATCCTGGTCGGCGGCCAGATCGCCGACCGCACCCGGCACCACAACCGGGTGGCGGCGACCTGCTTCCTGCTGACCGCGGCAGCGGTGCTGGTCGTCGGCACGGTGGCGATGCCGCTGTGGCTGCTGCTGGTGCTGATGGTGGCGCAGGGCGTCGCCCAGGGCGTGATCATGCCGAGTCGCGACATGCTGGTGCGCTCGGTGACGCCGCCGGGCGCCATGGGCAAGGTGTTCGGCTTCGTCTCCACCGGCTTCAGCATCGGCGGCATCGTCTCGCCGCTGCTGTTCGGCTTCCTGCTCGACCACGGGCAGCCGAGCCTGGTGTTCCAGGTGGTGGCGGCGTTCATGGCGGTGTCGCTGGTGACGGTGTTCACCGCCGTCGGCCGGCCGCGCGGGGCCGAAGCGGCGGGCTGACCCGGCGATCAGGGGCTTTCGCCCTTCACCTGCGCCTCGCGGCGCAGGATGTAGAGGCCGCTCGCCACCAGGATGCCGGTGCCGGCGATCATCCAGGCGTCCGGCAGGTCGCCGAACGCCAGCCAGCCGAACACGCCGGCGAAGATGATCTGGGCATACTGGAACGGCGCCAGCAGCGAGGCGGTCGCCACCCTGTAGGCGTGGATCAGCAGCAGGTGCGAGGCGCCGCCCAGCGCCCCCATGAGCGCCAGCAGCAGCCACTGCTCCAGCGTCGGGGTCTGCCACAGGAACGGCAGCGCCAGGCTGGCGCCGGTGGTGCCGACCAGGGCGGTGTAGAACAGCATCGCGATCGGCCGCTCGGTGCGGGTCAGGATCCGGGTGTTGATGATGAAGGTGGCGAAGATCAGCGCCAGCAGGATCATCAGCCCGTATGACCAGTGCACCTCGGCGAAGCCCGGGCGGATGATGACGAAGGTGCCGGCGAGGCCCACCAGCACCGCCGTCCAGCGGCGCGGCCCGACCTTCTCGCCCAGCAGCGGCACCGACAGTGCCACCACGAACAGCGGCGCCACGAAGCCGATCGCCACCGCGTCCGCCAGCGGGATGTAGCTCACCGCGGTGAGGAAGCAGACGGTGCCGGCCAGCAGCTGAACGCCGCGCAGCAGCACCAGGCCGAGCCGGTGCACCCGGAACAGCTCCGAGGGCTGCCGGCGCAGCAGGAACGGCAGCATGAAGGCGAGGTGGAAGGCGTATCGACCCCACACCACCATGCCCACCGGCATCTCCTGCGTCAGGTGCTTGCCGGCGGTATCCATCGTCGCGAACAGCAGCTCGGCGAACACCAGCAGGCCGATTCCGAGCGACGCATCGCTCGACCGGTCCGGGCCGGGCCTGGAGGTCGGAGCGCCGGATTCGGGCTGGTTCGGGGCGGGGGGCGGCATGGCCGGACGCTGACACACGGGTGCCGCAAAGGGAATGGATCTTCACCCTGCCGGGCGCGCGGGCTAGAACGATCCCCGGGTGGGGTCGGCGAACGACGCGACAACCGGGACCCGGAATCGGAGCTGATGAGCCTTTACGACAGCGACCGCCGCTATCGACGGCGATTCTGGGGCGGGATTCTCCGCTTCGTCGTCTTCCTGGGGCTGCTCATCGCGGCTGCCTTCGTCTCATACCAAGCCGGCATCGAGGATCTCGACAGCCGGGTGCGGGGCTACCAGCAGGAGATCCACGAGCTGGAGTCCAAGCAGAACGCCCTGGAGCAGGAGACCGCCAACCTGCGGGTGGCGGCCGAGCGCGCGAAGCTGGCGGTGGAGGAGTGGGAGCGGCGCTATGCCGACGACGTCGCGACCGGCCCGCGCAGCCGGCTGCTCGAGCTGGTGACCGAGCGCCTGAATGCCGGCGTCTCGCCCGAGCGACTCGGCTTCCTCATCCAGGCGGCCGAGGAGCCGCGCAAATGCCAGCCTGTCGAGAGCAAACGGTTCCTGGTGCGCACGCCGATGCATGACGGCCGCAACACCGTCGTGTCCTTCGCCGAGGACTCCATCGTGGTGACGGGTACCGGCGTTCCGGCGACGACCGCCGACGGGCTGGTGCAGGCGTGGTTCGACCCGGCGGAGCCCATCACCGTGGTCATCACCCGCATCGACGGCACCCGCCGGGAGATCACCGGCAAGCTGCCGCTGCAAGGCTCGATCATCCAGGGCGGCGCCGAGCACCGGTTCCAGCTGCGTGCCGGCACCAACGGCTTCGTTCAGGTGGCCGCCGAGAAGTGCGCCTACCCATGACCGGCACGCCATGACCGGGGAGGCTCAGGCGGCCGCGCCGCCGGGCCGCGTCGGCTGGACCCTGGCGGCGCATTTCGTCAGCTCGCTGTCGATCGGCATCGCCATCGGCGGCATGGTTCCCCTGATCGCCCTGACGCTCGAGCATCGCGGCGTCGATCCGGTGCTGATCGGCGTCAACTCGGCGATCACGTCGCTCGGCGTGATCGCCGCCGCCCCCCTGGTGCCGACCGTGATCCGGCGCTTCGGCGCCGCGGAGAGCATCGTGGCCGGGCTGCTGCTGGGGGCGGCGGCCGTGCTGGCGCTGGCCTATACCGAAAATTTCGGCGTCTGGCTGGTGCTGCGCTTCCTGCTGGGGGCCGGCGTGGCGATCCAGTGGGTGGTCAGCGAGACCTGGATGCAGGCGATCGTCTCGGAGCGCCGCCGCGGCCTGGTCATGTCGGTCTACGTCACCTCGATCGCTTCTGGCTTCGCGGTGGGGCCGGTGCTGCTGACCCTGGCCGGGACCGAGGGGGTGCTGCCCTTCGCGCTGTTCGCCGGCATGATCGCGGCGACAGCACTGCCGATGCTGCCGATCCGGCGCTGGGTGCCGGTGATGGCGCTCGGCCAGCGCGGCAGCGTGCGCCGGCTGCTGCGCGAGGCGCCGACGGTGGCGACCGCGGCGATCGCCGTCGGCCTGGTCGATTCGGCGTTCTTCAGCTTCATCCCGCTGTACGGACTGCGGGTCGGACTGACGCATGACGACGCCATTCTTCTGCTGACAGCGGTGCTGGCGGGCAACGTTGTGCTGCAGGTCCCGCTCGGCTGGCTCGCCGACCGGGTCAGCCGGCGCGGCCTGCTGCTGGCACTCGGCGCCGCCTGCTGCGCCGGCCCGCCGGCGGCGGCCTGGGCGCTCGGCTCAGGGACGCCGGCCACCTATCCGATCCTGTTCCTGTGGGGCGGTGCCGCCTTCGGTCTTTATACCGTGGCAGTGACCATGCTCGGCGAGCGCTATCGCGGCGGCGAACTGGCGGCCGCCAATGCCGCCTTCGTGGTGGTCTTCGAGCTGGCCAATCTCGCGGGGCCGCCGATCGCCGGCTGGTCGCTGGACGCCTGGTCGCCGAACGGGCTGATGGCGTGGATGACCGTGGTGTCGGTCACCTTCGTCGTCGTTGCCGCCGCCCGCGGACTGCTGCGGCGTTAAGCGGTGCTGCGCTGGGCGGCCCGCCGTTGACCTTTCACGGCAGCGGCCCCTTGGCCTGGCAGAACTGCCCCTTCGCCACCATCGGCTGGCAGAACTCCTTGGCCGCGGCCTCGCTGGCGAAGCCGGCGCCGAGCAGGCGGATATACGTGCCCCGCCCGCTGCCGCTGTCGAACTCGCTGGTCCGCATGGTCTTGTCCTGGAGCTGCGGGAACCGGCGCTGCAGCTGCTTCCAGCCGTCGGAGGCCGCCTGGGCCGAGCGGTAGGAGGCGAGATGCACCGCCCAGTTGCCGCCGGCGGCGGGGCCGGCGGCGGCCGGCCTGGCGGCGCCGCTGCCGGACGGTGCCCTGGACGGGGCGGCCGCTCCGGTCGCCGGCACGCCGGCCAGCCGCTCCAGCCGGGTCACCACGTTCTCCAGGCGCTGCACGAGTTCGCCGGCCTGGCCGCCGGTCATGGCAGGGGCCGCCCGCGGCTCGCCCGTCATCCGGCCGTCCTCGCCGATCACCGGCATCGGCGCGCCCGGGGCGGACTGCTCCACCGGGGCGGCAGGCGCGGCCGCGGGGGCGGCCCCGGGGGCCGCCGCAGTGCCGCGGTCGTTGGCGAAGCTGAACGACACCAGCTCCTTGCGGACCTGGCGGTTGTTGAACTGGCGCATCCGGAGCACGTAGTTCTGCGCGGTCGGCGCATAGAAATAGGTGTCGCGGTAGTCCTTGCGCTGGCAGTCGACCTTGTAGGTGTCGAAGCGTCCGGCCTTGACTTCCACCGGTTCGAAGCCGGCGACCACGCAGCGGTGCTCGTCCTGCCAGCCGGCGGGCGCGTTTTCCGAGGAGCCGCGCACGCTGTAGGCGATGACGTTGCCCTGCTGCAGCGGGAACAGCTGGTGCGGCGAGCCGACAATGGTCTGCCGGCCGCGGCCGAGCTCCGGGTCGTCCGACCACATCAGCGGCGGCGTCACCACCGCGGTGTCCTTGGTCCAGATCAGGCCGGCGTCGTTGGTCCAGACCACGCGGTCGGGCGACGTCGAGACCACCCGCTCGGTGGTGACCGTGCCGCCGTCGTCATACACGAAGCTGTCGCCCGGGGCGTACAGCGGTGCCGGCGCCGGTGCCGGGCCGGAGCGGGTGGCGGCACCGGGGGCAGGGGGAGTCGTCGACACGCCGGAGCATCCGGCCAGCGCGAAGGCGCCGATCACGGCGGCGAGGAGCAACCGGTGATGCGCCATTGCGGGACGGCTCTCCGAGCGGTAGCGGGACGAATCACCGATAAGCATCAATATTTTGCTGGATTCTGTCAAGACGACCGCAATATTCGGAGTCGGTGGGACCGCCGCCCGAGCCGATTGACCATCCTCCATCGGCCGGCCACAGTTTGCCCCGCAGGATTTGACCCGGCGCCGTCCCGGCGTCGAACTTTCCCAGACAAGGAGGCCGTCATGGCTCTGGCGCTCGCGCCCAAGATTCCGTCCGTTCGCGATCGGGTCAGCGACGAGGAGTGGCAGACCCGGGTGGATCTCGCCGCCTGCTACCGGCTGGTCGCGCATTACGGCTGGACCGACCTGATCTACACCCACATCTCCGCCCGGGTGCCGGGCGAGGACGGCGCCTTCCTGCTGAACCCCTACGGCTTCATGTTCGAGGAGGTCACGGCGTCGTCGCTGGTGAAGATCGACATGGACGGCAAGGTCCTGATGGATTCGCCGTTCGAGGTGAACGAGGCCGGCTTCACCATCCACTCGGCGATCCACATGGCGCGCCACGAGGTCGCCTGCGTGATCCACACCCACACCGCCAACGGCATGGCGGTGTCGGCGCAGGCCGACGGCCTGCTGCCGCTGACCCAGAACGCCATGATGTTCCACGGCGACCATATGGCCTACCACGAGTATGAGGGCATCGCCCTCGACCTCGACGAGCGCTCGCGGCTGCAGGCCGACCTCGGCGACCGCTACGCGATGATCCTGCGCAACCACGGCCTGCTGACCTGCGGGCGCACCGTGGCCGAGGCGTTCGAGATCATGCAGAACCTGGAGCATGCCTGCGACGCGCAGCTGAAGGCGCAGGCCGGCGGCGTGAAGCTCACCTACCCCTCGGACAACGTCTGCGCCCACGCCGCCGACCAGTTCTGGAACTACCACCGCAACAAGCCGTTCGGCGAGCGCGCCTGGCCGGCGCTGCTGCGCCTGCTCGACCGGCACAACCCGGGCTACGACGCCTGATCCGACCCGGACTTCGACTTCAGTTCGACATCGCAGGGAGTTACGACGCATGGCACTCGTGCAGGCGGATACCGTCCTGACCGGAGGCAAGGTCTTTCTCGGCCCGGGGCTCGGCTTCGCCGAGGCCGTGGCGGTCTTCGGCGGGCGGGTGCTGGCAACCGGCACGTCGGCGGAGATCGCCGGCCTGGCCGGCCCGGGCACGACCCGCATCGACCTCGCCGGACGGCTGGCAATTCCCGGCCTGAACGACGCCCACCAGCACATGATGAGCGTCGGCATGGGCACCTTCGAGGTGAACCTGAAGCGCGACGACATCCGCTCGGTCGATGACGTGCTGGCGGCGATCAAGGCGAAGGTCGACGAGGTGGGCCCCGGCAACTGGGTGTTCGGCCGCGGCTACGACCACTTCCAGCTCGACGTGAAGCGCCACCCGCTGCGCGAGGAGCTGGACCAGGTGGCGCCGGAGAACCCGGTCTACATCAAGCGCACCTGCGGGCACATGGGCGTCGCCAACTCCAAGGCTCTGGAACTCGCCGGCATCCGCGAGGGTGTGGCGCAGCCGCAGGGCGGCCATGTCGAGGCGCAGAACGGCAAGCTGACCGGCCTGCTGCAGGAGACCGCGCAGCAGCTGGTCTACAAGGCGTTCCCGGCGGCGACCTTCGCCGACTTCGTGGAAGGCATCGAGGCCGGCGCCCGGCTGAACCTGTCCTACGGCATCACCAGCTGCACCGATCCCGCCGTCGGGCTGCGCGAGGGCTTCAAGGACTGGCAGGCCTACCTGGCGGCCCGCCGCCAGGGCCGGCTGCCGGTGCGCATGTACCTGATGCCGCTCGGCGGTACCACCGGCTGGCCGGACGGCATCATCGGCATGGACCTGATGACCGGCGACGGCGACGAGTGGCTGCGCGTCGGGTCGATGAAGCTGTTCGCCGACGGTTCGGCCGGCGGCAAGACCGCGGCCATGTTCGCACCCTATGCCGACGACGGCGACAACCGCGGGATCTTCATCTACGGCGACGCCGAGATCCACGGGATGATCGCCGACTACCACGCCCGCGGCTACCAGATCGCCACCCATGCCATCGGCGACGCCGCCATCGAGCAGGTGCTGAGCGGCTACGAGCGGGCGGTCGGCAACAGCGCCGACAACCAGCGCCGGCACCGCATCGAGCATTGCGGATTCCTGTCGCAGGGCCAGCTCGACCGCATGCAGCGCATCGGCGTGCTGCCGGCGCCGCAGCCGATCTTCCTCTACGAGTTCGGCGACCTCTACGTCGACGCCCTCGGCCACGGCCGCCCGGAGGCCAGCTACCCGATGCGGCGCTGGCAGGATGCCGGCCTTTACCCGTCCGGCAGCTCCGACGGGCCGGTGTCGTCGACCAACCCGTTCCGCGGGCTCTACACCATGGTCACCCGCAAGACCAACCGCGGCACCGTGCTGGGGGCGGACGAGGCGCTGACCCTGGAGGAGGCGATCGGCGCCTACACCGTCAACTCGGCCTACGGGTCGTTCGAGGAGGCCATCAAGGGCACCCTGGCGCCGGGCATGCTGGCCGACATCGCCGTGCTCGACACCGACCTGTTCGCCACCTCGCCCGAGGCATGGCTGGCGGCGCAGGCCGACCTGACGATCGTCGGCGGCAAGGTCGAATTCGACCGGCTCGGGCAGATGTAGGAAGAGCCGCCGCTTTCGACGCTGCGGCGGCGGGTGGGTTCCGGAGCCGCGCGCTCACGCGCGCCCTCCGGAATGACGAAAATGGGGCGCGCACCGCCTCCTCCATCGTCATCCCGGAGAGTCCGCGCGAGCGGACGGCTCCGGGACCCACCGAGCGACGGGCCTGCCACCACCCCACGAAACGAAAACGGCCGGCCCCGAGGGGCCGGCCGCTGCCGTTTCAGAAAGACCGCCGGCTCACTTCAGGTAGCCGTTGTCCTTCCAGATCGCGTAGTCCTTGCGGAAGGTGCTCAGCGAGGCCCAGATCTTCTTGGAGTCCTCGTTGGTCTTGATGTCCTCGGCGACGACCTCGTTCCAGGCGGCCTCGAACTTGGCGAGCATGTCGTCCGACCAGCGGTGGATCTGCACACCCTTCTCCTGGTGGAACTTCATCGCCGCGAACTGCACGGCCTCGCCACGGGCCAGCATGTACATCGTGGTGGCGTCGCAGGCGCCCTTGACGATCGACTTCTGGGTGTCGTCCAGGCCGTCATAGGCCGGCTTGTGGATCAGCAGCTCGTCCAGGGTCGACTGCTGGTGCCAGCCCGGGAAGTAGTTGTGCTTGGCGACCTGGAAGAAGCCGAGCTCCTTGTCGACCGCCGGGAGCGAGAATTCCGTGGCGTCGATCGAGCCGAGCTCCAGGGCCGGGTAGATGTCGCCGCCGGCCAGCAGCTGGGTGGAGACGCCGAACTTCTCCATGACCTTGGCGCCGAGTCCGAAGAACCGCATCTTCAGGCCCTTCAGGTCATCCAGGGACTTGATTTCCTTGCGGTACCAGCCGGAGGTCTCCGGCGCGATGATGCCGCACTGGACATACTGGATGTTGTCGCGCGCATACATGGCATGGGCCAGTTCCTGGCCGCCGCCATACTGCATCCACGCCAGGTACTCGCCCGGCCCGGGCCCGAACGGCACGGCCGAGAAGTAGGCGTAGGCGGTGTTCTTGTTGACGTTGTAGCCCGGCGTGCCGAAGGCGGCATCGAGGGCGCCGCTGGAGACCGGATCATAATACGCGGTGCCCGGCACCAGCGCGCCCGGCTCGAAGAACTTCATCGTCAGTTCGCCGCCCGACATCTTGGTGACCAGGTCGGCGACGTAAACGCCGCCCTCGCCGAGCACCACCAGCTTGCCGCCGAAGGCCGAGTGCATCTTCCAGCGGACCCGCTTGGCGTCGGCGTCCGAGGCTGCCCCCGCGAACATCACCGCGGCGAGCGCGCCGACGGCCACCTTGAGCCACGTCTTACCCTTCATCGGTAGTCCTCCTCCGTCCTATCCCCGTTTTTTCATGAAAAATGGCCGGAGATCGTGACGATCTCCGGCCAAAAGCCTTGGCGAGACTGGGAGGTTTCAGCCAAGGAGTCCCAGCGACGACCTGCCGGTCGAAAGGTGGTTGCCGTACTTACGGTCATCATCGCCATCATTGTCATGCTAACGATGGCGGTTTGCAACGGAATTGATGATCCGCGAACGCAGTGGTGGCGATTTGGCGTTAATCTGGGGTTGACACCTCGGGGTGATGGAGGGGGCCAGGACGGCGCGCGGCCGTCCCGGCCCGGCGCTCACTTCAGGTAGCCGTTGTCCTTCCAGACTTTGTAGTCGGCGCGGAACTTCGAATATGAGGCCCAGATGTTCTTGGCGTCCGCGTTGGCGGCGATCTCGGCCGCGATCACTTCCTGCCAGGCTTTCTCGAACTGCGCGAGAATGTCGTCCGACCAGCGGTGCAGGGTGACGCCCTTCTCCTGGAAGAACTTCATGGCGTCGAACTGCAGCGCCTCGCCCTTCACGAACATGTACAGCGTGGCGCGGTCGCAGGCGGCGGCCAGCAGCTCCTTGTGCGGGTCGCTGAGGCCGTCGTACTTGGCCTTGTTGACCAGCAGCTCGTTGATGGTCGCCTGCTGGTGCCAGCCTGGGAAGTAGTTGTGCTTGGCGACCTGGTAGAAGCCGTAGCCCTTGTCGGTCACCGCCATCGAGAACTCGGTGGCGTCGATCGAGCCGAGCTCCAGGGCCGGATAGATGTCGCCGGCGGCCAGCAGCTGGGTGGAGACGCCGAACTTCTCCATGACCTTGGCGCCGAGACCGAAGAACCGCATCTTCAGGCCCTTGAGGTCGTCGGTCGTCTTGATCTCCTTGCGGAACCAGCCCGAGGTCTCGGGCGGGGCGATGCCGCAGATGAAGAACTGGATGCCGTCGCGCCCGTACATCTCGCGCGCCATGGCTTCACCGCCGCCGTAGCGCATCCAGGCGAGGTACTCGCCGGCGCCCGGGCCGAACGGCACCGATGCGAAGAACGCGTAGGCGTTGTTCTTGCCCACGTTGAACCCGGGGGTGCCGTAGGCGCTGTCGATCGAGCCGCTCGATACCGGATCGTAGTAGGCGATGCCGGGAACCAGCGCGCCGGGCTCGAAGTGCTTGATCTTGAACTCGCCGTTGCTGACCTTGTCGATGGTGTCGATGACCATCGTCGGGGTGTCGCCGATGATCGGAATGTTGCTCGCATAAGCTGCGTGCATCTTCCAGCGCACCCGCTCGGCCTGGGCGTCGGCGACGGTCGCCGCCATCCCGATCGCCGCCACGGCGCCAGCCAGCATGAATTGCCAGCCCTTGTGCCTCATACCCGTTCCTCCCGGTTCCACCCTTGCATGGGTGAATAGTTGTCATGCTGACTTTCGTCAGCGCAATCATCGCCATGCTATTCGTTGTCATCAGATCCTGAATTGAAGAATCAAAATGATACTGTTGCGATAATCGCATCAGTTGCCGGTTGAAACTGTCGGCCTTAGCTCCGGGGCCGGGGTAAGCGCATGCGTGCCGGAGGAGGATTTGACGGAGGCCGGGCGCCGTCGCAGACTGCCGCGCCGGCCGCGACGGCGGCTTTTTCCGATGTATGGCGAGGTAGCAGATGAGCCGCACCACGGTGATCCGTAACGCCGATTGGGTGGTGGCCTGGGATCCGTCCGGCGGGCGGGACGGCAGCGGCGGGCATGCCTACCGGCGTGGTGTCGACGTGGCGTTCCGCGACCACGAGATCGTCCATGTCGGCGCCGGCTACGACGGCCCGGCCGACGAGGTGATCGACGGCGCCGGCCGGCTGGTCATCCCCGGCCTGGTCGACATCCATTCGCACCCGAGCTCGGAGCCCGGCAACAAGGGGCTGAACGAGGAACTCGGCTCGCCGCGCCTCGGCCAGTCGTCGCTCTACGAGTACATGCCGGTGTTCCGGATGCTGCCGGAGGGGGCGGCACACGCCACCCGCTTCGCCATCTGGGAGATGCTGCGCAGCGGCGTCACCACCTTCTGCGACCTGTCGGGCGCCCGGGACGGCTGGGTCGACGAGGTCGCCGAGACCGGCATCCGCGGCGTGCTGTGCCCGATGTACCGCTCGGCCACCTGGACCACCAAGGACGGCCACTCGGTGGTCTATGACTGGGACGCGGCGGCCGGCGAGCGCGGGCTGGAGCGCGCGGTGCAGGTCATCGACGAGGCCGACCGCCACCCGTCGGGCCGGATGTCCGGCATGATGGGGCCGTCGCAGATCGACACCTGCACGCCGGAGCTGATCCAGGAGAGCTTCCGGATCGCGCGGCAGCGCGGCATCACCATGCAGATCCACGCCGCCCAGAGCGTGGTCGAGTTCAACGAGATGACCCGCCGCCACGGCATGACGCCGGTGGAGTGGCTCGACGACCTCGGCGTGCTGGCCGAGGGCACGATCATCAGCCACGGCATCTTCCTGAACGACCATCCCTGGCTGCACTGGCCGCAGGCCGACGATTTCGGACGGCTGGTCCGCTCGGGAGCGGCGGTGGCGCACTGCCCGAACGTGTTCTGGCGCCGCGGCATCGCGCTGAACCATGTCGGCCGCTATATGAGCGCCGGCATCCCGCTTGGGCTCGGCACCGACACCTTCCCGCACAACTTCCTGCACGAGATGGAGATCGCCATGGTCGCCGGCCGGCTGATGTCGGGCGACTTCACCAACGCCACCACCGAGCAGATCTTCTGGGCCGCCACGGTCGGCGGCGCCCGCGCCATCGGGCGGCACGACATCGGCAGGCTGGAGCCCGGCTGCAAGGCCGACATCGTGCTGGTCGACGCCGGCCACCCCTACATGCAGCCGCTGCGCGACCCGATCCGCAGCCTGATCTACTCGGCCGGCGACCGCGCGGTCACCGACGTCTTCGTGCACGGCCGCCGGGTGGTGTCGAAGGGCGAGGTGGCGACGATCGACATCGAGACCACCGCCGCGAAGCTCAACGAGTTCCAGCAGATCACCATCTCCGGCGTCCGCCAGCGCGACTGGGCCGGGCGCAGCATCGACGAGATGACGCCGATGGTGTTCCCCGGCGGCGAGTGACGGCGCCCGGCGGACAGCCGGGGCTTTGTATTGGCCGGCGCGGCCGTGGCAGAATCGCGCCGCCGGAGTTCATGACAACCTGGATCGGGGCGGAGCGATGAGCGAGTTCGATGTGATCGTCAAGGGCGGCACCGTGGTCACGGCGTCGGAGACCATGCGCGCCGACATCGGCGTCAAGGACGGCCGGATCGTGGCGCTCGCCGAGCAGCTGGCCGGCTCGGCGTCGCGGGTGGTCGATGCCACCGGCCGCTACGTCATGCCCGGCGGCATCGACAGCCATTGCCACATTGAGCAGCCGTCATCCACCGGCGGCAAGAACGCCGAGACCTGGGAGAGCGGCACCCGCTCGGCGGCCTGCGGCGGCACCACCACGGTGATCGCCTTCTCCAGCCAGGAGAAGGGCGAAGGCGTGCTGAAGCAGGTCGAGGCCTATCGCGAGAAGGCGAAGAAGGCCTGCATCGACTACAGCTTCCACATCATCGTCTCGGACCCGACCGACGCGGTGGTGGCCGACGAGCTGCCCGGCCTGATCGAGTCCGGGCTGCGCTCGATCAAGCTGTTCATGACCTATCCGAAGAACCGGGTCGACGACCGCGAGATCCTGCGGATCTTCGAGGTGGCGCGGCGGCACGGCGCGCTGGTGTGCGTGCACGCCGAGAACCACGACGCCATCATGTACATGACGCAGAAGCTGCTGGATGCCGGCCTCGGCCACACCAAGTACCACGCCTGGTGCAAGCCGGCGCTGGTCGAGCGCGAGGCGACCACCCGGGTCATCATGCTGGCCGAGCTGATGGACCAGCCGATCCAGATCTTCCACGTCACCTGCGAGGAGGCGGCCGAGGAGATCCGCCGCGCCCAGGCGCGCGGCCTGAAGATCTTCGCCGAGACCTGCCCGCAGTATTTCGTGCTGACCGCCGACGACCTCGACGGCTCGCAGCGCGAGGGTGCGCGGGTGGTATGCTCGCCCGCACCCCGCTCGGTCGCCGACCAGCAGGCGCTGTGGAATCACGTGCGCACCGGCACCATCGGCAACGTCACCTCCGACCACGCGCCCTACAACATCGACGCGCCGGACGGCAAGTTCTGGGCCGGCGACAACGCGCCGTTCAGCCAGATCGCCAACGGCGTGCCGGGGCTGGAGACGCGCATGCCGATCTGCTTCCACGAGGGCGTGGTGAAGGGGCGGATCGACCTGCAGCAGTTCGTGGCGCTGACCTCGACCAACGCCGCCCGGCTGTTCGGCATCTATCCGCAGAAGGGCACCATCGCCATCGGCGCCGACGCCGACCTCGTGGTCTGGGACGCCGAGAAGAAGGTGCGCATCACCCAGTCGATCCTGCATCACGACACCGACTACACGCCCTACGAGGGCATGGACGTGATCGGCTGGCCCGCCGTCACGCTGTCGCGCGGCAAGGTGGTGTGGAACGAGGGCGAGGTCGACTGCCAGGCCGGCTGGGGCCGCTTCCTGGCCCGCCAGCCCTACGACTACATCAAGCCGACCGGCAAGTTCCCGACGCCGTTCAACCCGATCACCGGGAAGATCGAGGGCTGAGGCCCGGAGGGAATTCGTGGATACCGCGTCTTACAGGCTCTCGGAGTCCCTCGGCAGGCGGGCGATCCGCTCGCTGCGGCAGACCGGCATCCACGCGCCCGAGTTCTTCCAGTCGACCGGCTTCCTGACCCGCGTCGACTCGCAGGAAGACCTGATCGCCCTGCTCGACGTCATGCATGACAACCGCTTCGATGACTTCGTGGCGGAGCTGGGCGGGCTGCCGGACGATGCCTTCGCCGAGCTGGTCGACGGCTTCGTCGACTATGCGCGCTTCTTCATGGCGCATTTCCCGTCGGCCGAGGTGCCGATGCCGCTGTCCGGCATGCTGTCGCAATACGCGCTGGCGCGGAAGATCCGCGGCATCCCGCAGCGCGCCCGGGTCCTGGAGATCGGCCCCGGCACCGGCCTGGTGTCGCTGTTCCTGGCCCGCGACCCGGCGATCGAGCGCTACGACCAGATCGAGGCCTCGGAGAGCTTCTACCTGCTGCAGAGCCTGCTGAACCGGCACGTCTACGGCCACCGCTTCCTCGACCATGCGCAGCTCGACGCGACGGCGGCCGGGCTCGGCGACATCGCCTTCGAGGCGCTGCGGGCGGCCCGCGCCGACATCCTGCCGAACTACGAGCCGCCGTCCACGCTGCGCGTCGACCGGCGGCCGCGCTGCGAGCACATCCCGTGGTGGCGCCTCTCGCTGGTCGCGGGGCGCCGCTACGACGTGGTGACGTCGAACGCCAACCTGACCGAGTTCAGCGAGCCGGCGCTGCGCTACTACATGACCCTGGCGGCCCGTGTGCTGGAGCCGCACGGCGTGCTGCTGGCGCAGTGCCCCGGCGGCGGCAAGACCCCGGCCGGCACCATGCTGAGCACAGTCACGGCCGCCGGCTTCGCGCCGCTCGCCATCGTGCCGCGGCACCTCGACGGTGTCACCCGGCCACCGGCGCAGCTGCCCGCCGGCAAGCAGATGGCGGTGGCGAACCTGATCTACCTGTTGCCTGGACACCCGAACTTCGCGAAGACTGCGCGGCCCGGCCAGCCGGTGCCGTTCGCCGACCCGAATGATCCGCTGACCCGGTCGGTGCTCGGCTTCGACTGGCCGAAAGGCCCGGCACGCAGCCGCGACGAGATGCTTTCGGCGATCGCCGGACGCTTGGCTACGCTCGATTGAGGAGATCCACTGACCATGAGCCGCAACATCATCGTCGGCGCCGCGCAGCTCGGCCCGATCGCCCCGGACGAGAGCCGCGTCAGCGCCGTCAACCGCATGATCGAGCTGCTGAAGCAGGCCAAGGATCGCGGCGTCAAGCTGGTGGTGTTCCCGGAGCTGGCGCTGACCACCTTCTTTCCGCGCTACTACGAGCAGGACATCGCGAAGATGGACCACCACTTCGAGCGCGGCGACATGCCGACGCCGGAGACCCGTCCGCTGTTCGAGAAGGCGAAGGAATTCGGCATCGGCTTCTACCTCGGCTATGCCGAGCTGACCGAGGACGGCCACCGCTTCAACACCTCGATCCTGGTCGACGACACCGGCAAGATCGTCGGCAAGTACCGCAAGGTGCACCTGCCGGGGCATTCCGAGTTCGACGGCAAGCGGCCTTGGCAGCACCTGGAGAAGCGCTATTTCGAGCCGGGTGACCTGGGCTTCCCGGTCTGGCGCTCGATGGGCGGCATCATGGGCATGTGCATCTGCAACGACCGGCGCTGGCCGGAGACCTACCGGGTGATGTCGCTGCAGGGCGTGGAGATCGTCATGCTCGGCTACAACACCCCGGACGTGAACACCTCCGCACCGGAGCCGAACCATCTGCGGATGTTCCACAACCACCTGGTCATGCAGGCCAGCGCCTACCAGAACTCCTGCTTCGTGGTGGCGACCGCCAAGGCCGGCATCGAGGACGGCTGCATGCTGATCGGCGGCTCCTGCATCGTGCAGCCCTCGGGCGAGATGATCGCGCTCGCCACCAGCGTGCAGGACGAGCTGATCACCGCGTCCTGCGACCTCGACCTCGCGAAGATGGGCAAGGAGACGGTGTTCAACTTCGCCAAGCACCGCCGCGTCGAGCATTACGGCATCATCACCAGCCAGACCGGGGTGGTGGAGCCGGCCTGACGCGCGGCGCACGTCGCTCCGTGGGTCCCGGCTCGCGCTGCGCGCGGCCGGGATGACGACAAGGAAAAGTGGACGTCATCCCGGGCGTCGCGCAGCGGCGACCCGGGACCCACCCGCCGCTCCGTCGTCGGGGAGGGCGCTCCCCTACAGCCCCTTCACCGCCTGCGCGCCGACCTTCAGCGGCCGGCGGGTCGCCAGCAGCAGCCGCGCCTCCTCGGCCTTGCCCTGCTTGAGCAGGGCGTTCAGCAGCGCGTATTCGATCAGGTCGCGCTGCGCCCGGCTGCCGCCGATGCGCTCGTGGCCGGACATCGCCCGCACCAGGTGTGCGGTGGCGGCCGCCCACTCGCCGAGCGCCATGCCGCGGAAGCCCTCGGCCAGGGTGCGGACCAGGTCGCCGGCCGGCCCCTTGGCCTCGGCGATGATCCTCGACAGTGCGGCACCGTCGCCGGCCATGGCATGGGCCAGCGCCGCATGCACGTCGGCGAAGGCGATCCCCGGATTCGGGAACAGCCGGGCGGCAGCCTCGCTCACCTGCCGCCAGCGCGCCGCCGGCACCGGCACCCCGGCGAGCTCGGCGCGATACAGCAGCGATGCGGAATCGGTGACCAGGTTCAGCCCCGGCCCCCAGGCGGCACCGGGGGCGACGTCGGCGTCGTGCACCCGCCACATGGTCTCGGCGTCGCCACGCTCCAGCGCCCACAGCGCCACATGCCAGGAGATGTGGCAGTGCAGCTGGCCGCGCTTGTCGTAGCCGCGCCGCCAGCCGTCGATATAGGCGTAGCCGGCGGCGGTCTCGCCGGCCTCGTAATACACATGCGAGCGGATGTGGGCGCCGTGGGCGTTGTCCGGGTTGAGGGCGAGCGAGCGCTCGATGCTGGCGGTCGCAGGGCCGGTCTGCCCGGCCTCGACCTGCGAGAAGGCGTGCTGGCCGAGGAACCACCAGTCGTCGCCGTAATGCGGTGCCAGGATGCTGGTGAAGGCCAGCTGCTCGGCCTCCCGGCCGGGCTGGCCGCTGAAGCCGATCAGGCCGAACACGCCGGTGCAGGTCTGCGCGATCAGGGCGTCGCGCGGGTGCTCCTGGAGATGCCCGCGGATCGCCTTGTAGGCGGCCGGCCCCTGGCCCGACACCAGCAGCGCCATTGCCTCGACATGGCTCGCCTCGCGCGCCGGCAGCCGTCCGGCCAGCGCCTGCGCCGCCGCCATCGGTCCCTTGGTGTCGTCGCCTTTGGCCATCGCCTGGCGGGCGCGGGCGAGCGCGATATGCGCCAGCGCGAAGCCGTCGTCGGCCGCGACCGCCGCCTCGAACGCCTCCTCCACGCCGGGCTGTGCGGCGAGGAAGCGGTCGACGCCGGCGACATAGGCGTCGCGCGCGGCTTGCGAGGATGTCGAGAGGGCGTTGCTGTAGCGGTCGTTGAGCATCGAGCGTCTCGTCCCTGTTGTGCGGCACTCTCGGGTCTCGCCTCGGTGCCTGTCCGGCTAACGGCACACCCCGAACGGCCCCATGTCCAGGTGGAAATGGTCGCGGTGGGCGGCATTGTAGTCGGGGCCGAGCACGCCGCGGAACAGGTCGCAGGCGCCGTCGCGGATCTCGCGCAGGAAGGCCTGCTCGTCCGGCGTGCCGTCCCAGCCGGCGAGCAGGGTGACGCGGCGGCCGTCCTCGAGGCGAAATCCGGCGATGTCGATGGCGTTGGCGGTCGCGTGCTGGCTCGGCCGGCCGGTCGGGCCGCCGCCGATGCGCCGGCAGGAATAGGTGCCGAGGTGGTCGATGCGGACCACCCGGCTGCCGAGATGATGTGCCGCCGCCGGCGCCACCACCTCGCGCTCCCACAGATACAGCGCGGCGGCCATCGGGCAGGTGACGCGCACCGGCCCGGAATACGGCATGGTGGAGCGCTGCAGCTCGACCGCGTTCAGGAAGCCGCAGAAGCTGCCGGTGCGGCGGCTGGGGACCGGCCGGGTCTCCAGGGCCGACATCGCCACCACGCCCTGGCACAGCAGCGGGTCGCCGCGCAGCGCCGACAGCTGCAGGCGGGTGGCCAGCCCGAGCGGCCGCTCCAGGTCGAGGCGGGCGAAGGGCAGGTGCTGCGGCGGGATGGCCGGCAGCCGCAGCACCGTGGTGGTCGCCACCGCCAGCACCGCCACGCCCAGCAGCGGCAGCGCGCAGGCGGCGGCGAGGCGAGCGATCCGGCCGGGGCGACGGCCGGGCTCGGTCGGTGGAGTGTCGTCTATGGCGTCGTGTCCCTCTTGCAGGCGCTCGGTGACCGGGATGCTATGGTCGGAACGCGGCCACCCCATGGCCGGTTCGCGCCGAACCCGGGACGCCAACCCATGAGCTCGACCTTGGCCTGTTGCAGTCGCCCGTCGCCCCGTGGGTTCCGGAGCCGGGCGCTCGCGCGCCCCCTCCGGAATGACGACGGTTTTTTCCTTTCGTCATCCCGGAGAGTCCACGCCAGTGGACGGCTCCGGGATCCACCAAGCGACGGGCGCTCCAGCGGGTCGCAGCGGTCCCGCTTGCCGCCAGGATGCCACCCATGAAGCGCCGCCTCGATCAGCTCCTTGTCGACCGCGGGCTCGCGGAGTCTCGCAGCCGCGCCCAGGCGATGGTGATGGCGGGGCTGGTGTTCTCGGGCGAGCGGCGGCTCGACAAGGCCGGGCTACAGGTGCCCGGGGACATCGCCCTGGAGATGCGCGGCCAGGATCATCCCTGGGTGTCGCGCGGCGGCCTGAAGCTGGTGCATGCGCTCGACGAGTTCGCGATCGACCCGGCCGGTGCCGTGGCGATCGATGTCGGCGCCTCGACCGGCGGCTTCACCGACGTGCTGCTGACGCGCGGGGCGGTGCGGGTCTACGCGGTCGACGTCGGGCACGGCCAGCTCGCCTGGAAGCTGCGCTCGGACCCGCGGGTGGTGGTGCTGGAGAAGACCAACGCCCGCCACCTGACGGCCGAGCAGGTGCCGGAACCGGTCGGCCTGGTGGTCTGCGACGCCAGCTTCATCTCGTTGCGCACCGTGCTGCCGGCCGCCCTCGGGCTGACCCGGGTCGGCGCCCGGCTGGTGGCCCTGATCAAGCCGCAGTTCGAGGCCGGACGCGAGCAGGTCGGCAAGGGCGGGGTGGTGCGCGATGCTGCGGTGCATGAGGCGGTGTGCGCCGACATCCGGCAGTGGCTGGACGGCGCTTCCGGCGGGACCATGGCGGGCTGGCGGGTGGACGGGCTGACCCGCTCGCCGATCACCGGCCCCGAGGGCAACGTCGAATTCCTGATCGTCGCGACGCGGCTGTGCTAGGCTGCCCCTGCAATGGCGCAGGAGAGCGGGTCATGACCGACGCTCCGGACAGCACTGGCAGCATTCGCCCGACAGGCAGTGGCACACCCGGCCGCGCCAAGGCGGGGGCCAGCGGACAGGTCCTCGCCTCGCCGTCGCTCGCCCGCCTGAACGAGATGGTCGTCGCCACCCTGGGTGCGGTGCAGCGCGACTGGCTGCGCGGCCTGTACCACGCCCGGCCCAGCGGCGACGGCAGCGGCGACTTCGTCGATCGCGCCGCCGAGCGCACCGACCACGCCGAGCTGCGCCGCCAGATCAACATCGAGGCCGTGCTGCAGCGCGCGCTGCGCATCCTGCCCGACAGCGTCGAGGAGGGCACGCCCGACCAGGACTGGGCGGCGCGGTTCTTCGACGCCTGCGCCGACACCGCCGACGCCGAGTTCTCGCGGCTGTGGGCACGGCTGCTGGCGATGGAGGTGCGGCGTCCTGGGGCGGTGCCGACCAACACGCTGCAGCGACTGCCGGGGCTGTCGAAGGACGGGCTCCGGCTGTTCAGCCGCTTCGCCGCCTTCGCGATCAACAACTTCGTGGTGCGGCTCGACCAGGCGTTCTTCGACCGCAAGGACGTCACCGGCGACCAGATCCTGCTGCTGGAGGAATACGGCCTGGTGCGGACCAACCGCGACCTCAACCGGGTGTTCCAGAGCCAGCGCGCCGACCGCTTCTCCACCAACCTGCTGTATGCCGACAAGGCGCTGCGCATCAGCCACGACAATCCGCGCAAGCAGCTGACCCTGGCGTGCTACCGGCTGACCGAGGCCGGCACCACCCTGGCCCGCGCCCTGTTCGACGAGGGCGAGATCCGCGCCGACACCGACTACATCGTCGAGATCGTGCGCACCGTGCAGCGCCAGGGCTTCCAGACCGCCCAGGCCGACATCCTGGAGCGCTCGGACGAGCAGATCGTCTCCAAGCACTCGCCGTTCTGCGACATCGCGGTGCTGCGGCGCTGAGCCCACGGATCGATGGAGACCGGCGCATGGGAGCGAAGCCGCCGAGCGGGTACAGCGGCGTGCAGAAGGCACTGCACTGGGCGATGGCGCTGCTGATTGCCGGCATGCTCGGCGTCGGCCTGTCGTTGCCCCGCCTCACACCGGGACCGCTGGCCGACGTTCTGTACGAGGTCCACAAATCGACGGGAATGCTCGTGCTCGCCCTGGCGCTGGCGCGACTGGCGATCCGCCTGCGGCACGGCGTGCCGGCCCTCGACCCGGCGCTGCCGCGCTGGCAGCGCATGGCGGCCGGGATGTCCCACGCCGCGCTGTACACCCTGATGATCGCCATGCCGGTCGTCGGTTGGATCGCCACCTCGGCATGCTGCCGCCCGGTCCGGTTCCTGTGGACGGTCCCGGCGACGCTGCCGGTTCCGGCCGACAATGCCGCCGCCAAGTGGCTGTTCCTGCTCCACCTCGCCCTCGGGCTGGCGCTGATCGCGATTGTCGCGGTGCATGTCGCGGCGGCCCTGCACCATCACTTCGTGCGGCGCGACGATACGCTGCGGCGCATGCTGCCGAGGTGAGCCGCGGGCGCAGCCGTCTGGTCGTCGACACGGCTCCGGCCGGGCCGGCGGCGTTGCGTCCGGCGGGAATCTCGCGCAGGTTTGCAGCCTCCCGCCTCTGCATAGCCCCCCGACGGTGAAGCCATGTTCGATCCGAAGCCGAGTTCCGAGGCCGTGCCCCACAGCGCCCACTGGGGCGCCTTCTCGGCGCGCTGGGACGGCCGCGACGTCACCATCGAGCCCTATGCCGGCGACCCCGCACCGTCGCCGATCCTGGACAACTTCCGCGGCGCCCTGCGGCACGAGGCCCGCGTCCTGAAGCCGATGGTTCGGCGCGCCTGGCTGGACAACGGCCCCGGTCCGCAGCGCCGCCAGATCGGCGACGCCTTCGTCGAGCGCGAATGGGACGAGGTGCTCGACCTGCTGGCCGGCGAGCTGGCGCGGGTGCGCGACGGCTTCGGGCCGCAGGCGATCTACGGCGGCTCCTACGGCTGGGCCAGTGCCGGGCGCTTCCACCATGCGCAGAGCCAGATCCACCGTTTCCTCAACGTCGCCTGCGGCGGCTATGTCCGCTCGGTCAACAGCTACAGCGCCGGCGCCTCGGGAGTGATCCTGCCGCACATCCTCGGCTCCTTCGAGGCGGTGTCGCGGCGCAACGTCACCTGGGACCAGGTCCGCAGCCACACCGACGTGGTGCTGGCCTTCGGCGGCATGGCGATCAAGAACTCGATGATCGCCGGCGGCGGCATCAGCAACCACGTCGAGCCCGCGGCGATGCGCGATGCCGCCCGCCGCGGCACCCGCTTTGTCACCGTCGGCCCGCAGCGCGACGACCTGCCGCCGGAGGCGCAGGCCGAGTGGCTGCCGATCCGGCCGGGGACCGACGTCGCGGTGATGCTGGCGATGGCGCATACCCTGCTGGCCGAGGACCTGCACGACCGCGGCTTCCTCGACAGCCACACCGTCGGCTTCGAGGCCTTCGCCGGCTATCTGCGCGGCGACACCGACGGGCAGGCGAAGCACGCCGATTGGGCGGCGGCGATCTCCGGTATCGACGCCGCGACCATCCGCGAGGTCGCCCGCGCCCTGGTCGCCGGGCGCAGCCTGATCGTGGTGGCGCACGCCCTGCAGCGTGCCCAGTTCGGCGAGCAGCCGGTGTGGGCCGCCGCGGCCCTGGCGGCGATCGTCGGACAGATCGGCCTGCCCGGCGGCGGCTACAACTACGCGCTCGGCACGCTCGGGCACACCGGCCGGCGCAACAACGCCGTGCCGATGCCGACGCTGTCGCAGGGCCGCAACCCGGTCGAGGCCTTCATCCCGGTCGCCCGGGTCTCCGACATGCTGCTGAACCCGGGTGCCGAGTTCGACTACAACGGCCGGCGCATGCGCTATCCCGACATCCGCCTGGTCTACTGGGCCGGCGGCAACCCGTTCCACCACCACCAGGACCTCGCGCGGCTGCAGGACGCCTTCGCGCGCCCGGACACCGTGGTGGTGCACGAATCCGCCTGGACGGCGATGGCACGCAGCGCCGACATCGTGCTGCCGGCGACCATGACGCTGGAGCGCAACGACATCGGCGCCGCCGGCACCGACCCGCTGCTGGTCGCCATGCGGCAGGTCGCACCGCCGGCCGGCGAGGCCCGCGACGACTACGCCATCTTCGCCGATCTGGCGGAGCGGCTGCAGGCCGGACCCGGCTTCACCGAGGGCCGCACGGCGATGGAGTGGCTGGAGTTCCTCTACGAGCCGACCCGCAAGGCGCTGGCCGAGCGCGGCCTCGACGCCCCGTCCTTCGCCGAATTTTGGGAGCGCGGCGGGCTGGAGCTGCCGCAGGAGCCGGACGACGGCGGCGTGCTGCGCGCCTTCCGCAACGATCCCGGCAAGCATCCGCTGGCGACGCCGAGCGGCAGGATCGAGATCTTCTCCGAGACCATCGCCGGCTTCGGCTATGACGACTGCCCCGGCCACCCGGCCTGGCTGGAGTCGACGGAGCAGCCGAGTGCGGCAGCACCGCTCTGGCTGATCGCCAACCAGCCGGCGACGCGGCTGCACAGCCAGCTCGACTTCGGCAGCCACAGCCAGTCGCAGAAGGTCGGCGGCCGCGAGGTCGCCCGCCTGCACCCCGAGACCGCGGCGGCGCGCGGCATCGTCGACGGCGACGTCGTGCGCATCTTCAACGCCCGCGGCGCCTGCCTCGCCGCGGCGCGGCTGACCGACGCGGTGATGCCGGGGGTCGTCCACCTGCCGACCGGCGCCTGGTTCGATCCGGCACCGGGCGCGGCCGGGGCGGACGCGGCCGGGGCGGACGCGGGTGAGGCGGACGCGGGTGGGGACGTGCTGTGCGTGCACGGCAATCCGAACGTGCTGACCCGCGACGTCGGCACCTCAAGGCTGGCGCAGGGCTGCTGCGGCCAGGTCACCGTCGTGGAGTGCGAGAAATACGGCGGATCCGCACCGCCGGTGCGGGCCTATGCGCCGCCGGTTCCGGTGCCCGCCGCGTCGCCCGCGGTCAGATCATCGACTCGATGAACACGTCCTCGATCAGGTCGGGGTAACGCTCCACCAGCTGGGCGCGGGTGTCGTCCTTGAAGGCGCGGATCTGCTCGGAGGAGGGGCGGCCGAGTTCGAACAGCCGCACCGCCAGCGGGTAGACGATGCCGTTCACCGACATCTTCTGCGCCTCGAGCTGGGTCCGCGCCAGCTCGCTGGTGGTCTGCACCGCGACCCGCAGCCTGGCTTCCAGCGGCTGTCCGCGCACGAACAGAGAGATCGAGTAGGGGCCGAGCGCCAGGACCTTCGGGCCCACGACATGCCGGTACAGGATGTCGCGGTTGAATTCCTTGTCCTTCTTCTTCTGGACCTTCTCGTCCTGCTCGCGCTGGTCGGTCGAGGCCGTCTCGGCCGACGCCACGCCGGCAGCGACCGGGGCCAGCGCCGCGGCGACGCCGATCAGGGCGGCGGCCAGCATCGCCCGCATCCCGGCGGCCCGATCCCTCGATACGCGCTCCCTCGATACGCGCACCCTCGCTCTGCGCTCCGACATTCCCCGTCTCCCCGTCATCGGATCCCGCCGAGGGCAGGTCCCTCGGCCTGGATCAGCCCGCCCGCGCGAACCGGCAGCAGGCGCGTGAGCACCTCCGCATACATGGCGATGCGTTGTATTTTCGTTAAGGCCCCCTGGATGTCCCCGGTCTTCAGCGCGTCGAACACGGCGTCGACGGAATCCAGGGCGCGTGGGAAGCCGACGCGCTCGACCCCGGCGTCGGGTGCGATGCCGATGGTCTGCCGGGTCAGTTGCAGCGCCTCGGCATAGCCGCCGAGCCCGTCCACCAGGCCGACCCGCTGCGCGTCCTCGCCGGTCCACACCCGGCCGCGGGCGACCGCGTCGATCTCGGCGCTCGACAGCCGGCGGGCCTCGCCGACGCGCTCCGCGAAGTCGGCATAGATGGCGTCGAGGATGCGGCGGAGGTGCTGGCGCTGGCCGTCGGTGAACGGCCGCGTCAGGCTGAACATGCCGGCGTTCTGCCCCATCTCGACGCGGTCGACCGCGATCTCCAGCTCGCTCAGAAGCTCCGCCCCGCTGACCTTGCCGCCGACGGCGCCGATCGAGCCGGTCAGGGTGGCCGGGTGGGCCAGGATGTGGTTGGCGGGCAGGGCGGCGAAGTAGCCGCCGGACGCCGACATGTCGGCGAAGCTGGCGATCACCGGCAGGCCGGCGCTGCGCAGCCGCTCGATGTCGTGGCGCATGGTGTCGGAGGCGACGTAGCTGCCGCCGGGGCTGGAGATCCGCAGGATCACCGCCCGCACTTCGCCGTCGGCCAGCACTTCGTCGACCACCCGCGAGATCTGCGCCGAGCCGGTGCCGGTCGGGCTGAGGCGGCCGCCGTCGCCGCGGTCGATCATGCCGTCCAGGTGGATCAGCGCCACCCGCGCGCCCTCGGCGTGCGGCCGCCCGGCGCGGGCCAGGTAGACGCCGGCGTCTACCCCGTTGTCGCCGGTCATCCCGGCGGCGGCCTCGGCGTCGGAGCGGTAGCCGAGCCCGTCGACCAGGCCGTTGGAACGGGCCTCGCCGGCCAGCAGCGGCCCGCGGTCGATCAGCGCCGCGACCGCGCCGCCGCCCATGCGCCGGGTGCTGGCGATGCCGCTGACCACCTGGCCGTACAGCGAGGAGGCGACGCGCGACAGGTTCTCGCGCAGTGCCGGCGGCATCGCCGTCTCGGTCAGCGGCGCCATGGCCCCCTTGAACTCGAAGCGCTGCTCGAACTCCGGCAGCAGCCCGAGGTCGTTCAGCAGGCCGCGCGCCATCGGCATCTCCATCGAGATGCCGGTCAGCCCGAGCAGGCCGGAGGGCTGCATCCACACCCGGTCGAAGGCGCTGGCGAGGTAGTAGGGGCCGACGCCGCCGCCCTCGTAGCTGTCGGCGAAGGCCACCGCGGTCTTGCCGGCGGCGCGGAAGCGGAACACCGCGGCCCGCAGCTCCTGGGTCTGGGCGAGGCCGATCGAGGCGCCCGACAGGTCGAACACCGCGCCGGTGACGCGCGTGTCGGCGGCGCCGCGGTCGAGCACGTCGACCAGGTCGACCAGGCCGAGCGTGGCGTCCTCCGGGAACAGCGCCGCGAACGGGTCGATCGGCGAGGCCTCGGCGATCGACCCATGCAGGTCGACCGACAGCACGATGCGATCGGGCAGCGGCTCGGGCTCGGCGAAGGCGTCCAGCCACCACCACAGGCCGCCGGCGACGGCGCCGACGAGGACGAGGGAGAGGACCCCCACGGTGGCGAGGAGACCGACCAGAAAACGGCGCATGCGGGGGCCCGGCGGGTTGCGAATCGGCCTGGATCCTAGCCGCCGCGCGGCCGGATGTCGAACGCGGCCGGCCTCCGCTTATCGCCGGCGCCCGTCGTTTGGTGGGTTCCGGAGCCGGGCGCTCGCGCGCCCCCTCCGGAATGACGATGTAAATTGAGTGCGCCTTCTTCCTTCGTCATCCCGGAGAGTCCGCGCGAGCGGACGGCTCCGGGACCCACCAAGCGACGGGCGTCAGCCGCCGCCCGGCCCGATCGGCCCGCACTGCGCCTCGTGGCGCATCAGGTGGTCGAGCAGGACGCAGGTCATCATCGCCTCGCCGACCGGTACCGCGCGGATGCCGACGCAGGGGTCGTGGCGGCCCTTGGTGATCACCTCGACCTCGGCGCCGAAGCGGTCGATCGAGCGGCGCGGGGTGAGGATCGAGCTGGTCGGCTTGACGGCGAAGCGCACCACCACCTCCTGGCCGGTGGAGATGCCGCCGAGCACGCCGCCGGCGTGGTTCGACAGGAAGGCCGGGCGGCCGCCGTCCATGCGCATCTCGTCGGCGGCCTCGTGGCCGGGGATGTCGGCGGCCGCGAAGCCGTCGCCGATCTCGACACCCTTGACCGCATTGATGCTCATCATCGCCGCCGCGAGGTCGGCGTCGAGCTTGCCGTAGACCGGCTCGCCGAGGCCGGCCGGGATGCCGGTCGCCACCACCTCGACCACCGCACCGGCCGATGAGCCGGACTTGCGCACTTCGTCGAGATAGCCTTCCCAGTGCGCCGCCGCCACCGCGTCCGGGGCGAAGAACGGGTTGCGCTCGACCTCGGCCCAGTCCCAGCGGTCGCGGTCGATGCGGTGCGGTCCCACCTGCACCAGGGCGGCGCGAACGCTGAACGCATTGCCGAGGCGGCGGGCCAGGATCTTGCGGGCGATGGCACCGGCGGCGACCCGCATCGCGGTCTCGCGCGCCGAGGAGCGGCCGCCGCCGCGGTAGTCGCGGATGCCGTATTTGGCGTCGTAGGCGTAGTCGGCGTGGCCGGGCCGGTAGCGGTCCTTGATCTCGCCGTAGTCCTTGGAGCGCTGGTCCTGGTTCTCGATCACCAGGGCGATCGGCGTGCCGGTGGTCTCGCCCTCGAACACGCCGGACAGGATCTTCACCTCGTCCGGCTCGCGGCGCTGCGTGGTGTGGCGCGACTGGCCGGGGCGGCGGCGGTCGAGGTCGTGCTGGATGTCGGCCTCGGCCAGCGGGATGCGCGGCGGTGCGCCGTCGACCACGCAGCCGATCGCCGGGCCGTGGCTCTCGCCCCAGGTGGTTACCCGGAACGCCTGGCCGAATCCGTTGCTCGCCATGGCGGCGCCTTTCGAGGGATCAGACGGTCGAGATGTCGGGCGCGTCGACCGCCTTCATGCCGACGATGTTGTAGCCGGCGTCCACATGGTGGACCTCGCCGGTGACGCCGGACGACAGGTCGGACACCAGGTACAGCCCGGCGCCGCCGACGTCCTCGAGGGTGACGTTGCGCCGCAGCGGCGAGTTGTACTGGTTCCATTTGAGGATGTAGCGGAAGTCGCCGATGCCGGAGGCGGCCAGCGTCTTCATCGGTCCGGCCGACAGGCCGTTCACCCGCACGCCCTGGCCGCCGAGGTCGACGGCGAGGTAGCGCACGCTGGCCTCCAGGGCGGCCTTTGCGACACCCATCACGTTGTAGTGCGGCATCACCCGCTCGGCGCCGTAATAGGTTAGCGTCAGCAGGCTGCCGCCGTTCGGCATCAGGTCGGCGGCGCGCTTGGCGATGGCGGTGAACGAGTAGCAGGAGATGTCGAGGGTGCGCATGAAGTTGTCGCGCGAGGTGGCGACATACTTGCCCTTCAGCTCCTCCTTGTCGGAATAGGCGATGGCGTGCACCACGAAATCAAGGCCGCCCCAGGCGGCGCCGACCCGCTCGAACACCCGGTCGATGCTGCCGTCCTCGGTGACGTCGCAGGGCTCCACCAGGGTCGAGCCGACGGTCGCGGCCAGCGGCCGGACGCGCTTCTCCAGCGCCTCGCCCTGGTAGGTGAAGGCCAGCTCGGCGCCCTGGTCGGCGGCGGCCTTGGCGATCCCCCAGGCGATGGACCGGTCGTTGGCCACCCCCATGATCAGACCCCGTTTGCCCACCATGATGCGGGGATCGTCGGCCATCCTGTCCTCGTGCACGCCTGACTGTGGATAAGCCGCGCATCCTACACGAACACGGAGTCCGGGCAAGCAAACGGGCAAGGGCGGGCAGGGCGTGCAGGGCCGGACCCGTCGTGGGCGAACCACCATTCCTGGGACCCGCGGATCCTCGACGCCGCCGATACGCCACCCTGTATTGTGTCAATTGACGCCATACGGACGGCAGCGATATCCTTCGCGATGCGGATAAGGAATGTGATTCACCGGGGTTTGCGGCGATTCATCGAGGCTGATGATGCGAGTGGGCTCCAGCCCGCAACGGTCGCCAAGATCCGGCGCATGATCTCCTTCCTCCAGGACATGGAGACGGAGGACGAGTTGCGCGCGGTGCCGGTCTGGAAGCCCCATCAGTTGACTGGCGGCCGGAAGGGTACGTGGAGCCTGTTCGTGACCAAGAATTGGCGGATGACATTCCGGGTCGACCGGAACGAGATCGAGATAATCGACCTGGACTATGAAGACTATCACTAGGAGGCGGCCATGAGCGCGAACAGCGGAGTTCGGTTGAAGACGCCCGCGCATCCCGGCGGCTTCATCAGGCACGAGGTCATCGAACCCCTCGGTCTGACAGTTACGGATGCGGCAAAGGCGCTCGGCGTGACACGGGCAGCGCTTTCGACCCTGCTGAACGAGCGCGGGCATCTTTCGCCGGAGATGGCGCTGCGGGTGGAGAAGGCGTTCGGAGTGTCGATGGATACGCTCATGCGTATGCAGAACAGCTACGACATCGCGCAGACCCGGATGCGGGAGGGCGAGATCAAGGTCTCTCCGTTCAAGGGCGCTGATCAGGGCAACATGCTGGGCAATCCGTGATCCAACGATCCAAGTGAGCGCGGCGGCCCGTGCGACGGCAGTGTCGGCGGCTACCGGCGCTGCACCATCCAGATCCGGGTGCGGTACCGGCAGTCCAGCGTCGGCACCGCCGCCAGCCGCCGCTCGACGATGTCGATGAAGGCGGCGAAGCGCTCGGGCCCGGCCTGCACCTGGACGTCGTTGACCGAGCGCCAGGCGCCGATATAGCGCTCCCGCGACATCGGCTCGGTGTGGTAGCACTCGGCGTAGACCGGGTCGCCCCAGCCCTCGGCCGCCATGAGCCGCTCGACCAGACCGCCGGTGAACTCCGAGGTGCCGGAGGAGACCCGCTTCAGCTCCGGGACCAGGCGCTTCAGCTCGGCCTCGATCTCCAGCAGCAGCGGGCTGCGGTCGAGGTAGCGGGTGTTCCACAGCGCGGCGAACCAGCCCTGCGGCCGCAGCACCCGGCGGAACTCCGCGAGCGCCGCCGGGAAGTCCGCCCAGTGGAACGACGACGCCATGGTCAGCAGGTCGGCGCAGCCGTCGGGCAGGCCGGTGGCCTCCGCCGATCCGCTCTGCCAGGCGATATCGAGGCCGGCCGAGGTCGCCTCGCCGGCCCGGCGCATGGCGTCGTTCGGCTCGACCGCGGTGACCCGGCGGAACCCGGCGTGGTGCAGCTGGCGGGTCCAGATGCCGGTGCCGGCGCCGACGTCGACGGCATCCAGCCCGGCCGCCGGCCGCGCCAGGGCGCCGAGCATCAGGCGGACGGCGTCCGGCCCGTAGCCGGGCCGGTGCGCGGCGTAGGCGGTGGCGAGGCCGGAGAAGTCGCCATGCGCCATCGGGGCAGTCGTCATGCGTCGTCACCGCCAGTCATGGGTCCACCCTGCCGCCGGCGCCGTGGCACCGGTCATCCGGTCGTAATAGGCCAGGTCGGTCTCGGCATCGACCTCGACCCAGCCGCCGTCGACCGGCACGCCGCGCACCTCGACACCCTCGGCGATCAGGCGGCCGAGCAGGCCGGTCATGTCGAGACGGTCGACCGCCGCCGGTTCCAGCGTGTCGAGATAGGCCCGGATGGTGCGCCAGCCGGCGGCCGAGAACTTCAGCAGGCCCATGAACTGGCCCTCGATCTCCTGCATGCTGGCGGCGCGGGCGCCGATCTCCACGACCCGGCCGTCGACGATTCGGAAGGTCTCGGCATCGCCGAGCGGATCGGCGAAGCGTCCGGACCACAGGGCGGCCCACAGCCGGTCGTAGGTGATCGCGATGTCGCCGCCGGCCGCCACCAGGCGCTCCACGGCCGTCCGGTTGAACGCGATGTCGGAATACGACACCAGGGTGTCCCGCTCGCGCAGCCAGGCATTGGCGCAGGTCAGCGAGCGGACCATGTTGGTGGTCTCCCAGTCGCGGTTGACGAACGGGACCTCCACTTCCTCGGCGAGGCGCTCGGCGCGGTAGCCGCCGACCGCCGCCACGGTGGTCAGGCCGGCGTCGCGGAACGCCGCCAGCTGCCAGTCCAGCAACGCCCGGCCGGCCAGCTTCACCAGGCATTTCGGCCGGTCGGCGGTCGCCTCGCGCATGCGCCGGCCGCGGCCGGCGGCAAGGACCAGGACGCGGCAGTCGGTGTTCAAGGAGCGGCTCCCTTCGTCAGATGCCGGCGGAACAGGGCGACGTCCAGCGGATCCGGCGTCGCCTCGCGTTCCGGATGCCACATCACCGCGACGCATCGCCCGTCGCCGCTGCGTGCCGCCTCGATGCCGCCGTCCGGGCTGCTCGCCAGGGCGATCCAGCTCTGCGGCAGGCCGTCCGCCGGCACCGCCAGGCCGTGGAACGAGTTCACCTCGAGCGTCCGGCCGGCGACCCAGCCCCAGTCGGTGTCGGCCAGGCAGTGCACCGGATGGCGGGTGGCGACATGGGCCGCGCGATCCGTCGGAACGACCCGACCGCCGCCGAGCGTGGCCAGCAGTTGCAGGCCCCGGCAGATCCCCAGCACCGGCAGGCCGTGCCCGGCGGCGTATTGCAGGCAGCTGGCCTCGGTCAGGTCGCGCTCCGGCTCGCTGCCGACGTCGTTTCCGCCGGTCAGGATCAGTGCGTCGGCGGCGACCGCCGCCAGCAGGCGGGCGGCATGATCCGGGCGATTGGGCACCGGGACGATCACCGCGACGGGCCACACCGCCAGCAGGAAGCGATGCCAGTCGCCGGCCAGGGCGTCGCGCCGCTCGCCATGGTCGGGGTCGTAGACGATGCGCTGGGTGATGGCGATGCGCATCGGGTGTCAGTGCAGCACGAAATGGCGGTTGGCGGCATCGATCTCGATGCCGCGGGCGCGCAGGATCTGGTCGAACAGCACTTCGCCGCAGCCGATCACCGCCGGGATGCCGAACTCGGCACAGCGGATCGCCATGTGCGAGTTGGCGCCGCCGTATTTGGTCACCAGGCCGGCGATGCCGTGGGTGAAGATCCAGTCGAAGCCGGGGTCGGCGCTCTCGATGCAGGCGACGGCACCATCGAGCCGTTCTGACGGCGCGCTGCGCGGGTCGAGCACGACCAGCGGGCCGGCGGCGCGGCGCTTGGTGACGAAGTTCGGCTCGGCGCGCTGCTGCGGCGCCACGTAGAGTTCGTCGATCGAGCGCAGGATGAAGCTGAGATGCAGCGCCGCACCGCATTGGTGGCTGCTGCGGCCCTCGGCGACCCGGTCGCGCAGCGAGCCGCCGTCGCGCTCCAGCGCGCAGCCGACGACCTGGTCGAGCAGCGGCAGGATCTCCAGGTGGCTGATGTCGTCGCGGTCGAGCGCGCGGCGCCCGCCCCAGGCGGCGATCAGCTCCAGCGCGTCGGAGACGTTGCGCGAGAACACGAACTTGCCGTGCTCGCGGCCGGTGATCGCGGCGCGGGCATAGCCGAGCAGCGCGTCGGCGCCGTCCAGCCGCAGCCCGGCCTCGGCGATCAGCCGCTCGATGTCGCCGCGCTCGGCCGGCGTCGGGGCGAAGTCGGGGGCGGCGCCGGTGCCCGGCAGCCTGGTGCCGGCGAACAGGTCGGCGCGCTGGTCGTAGCGCGGCGACAGCACATCGTAGGTGCCGGGACGCAGATGGCCGTAGCCGGCGAAGAACGCCGCCTTCGACAGCACTCCCGTGGCGACCCGGTGCATCGCCTCGGTGAGGTCGCCGGCGACCGTGCGGATCGACAGCTTGAAGGCGGCGAGCCGTTCCGGCGCCAGCGCGCCACGTTCGACCAGGGAGCGCAGCAGCGCCTCGGCCAGGAAGGCGTGTCGCGCCTGCACGGCGAAGGCCGGCGTGCCGAGCCGCCGCGCCTCCTCGACGAGCCGCCGGGCGGCGGCCAGCAGCGGCAGCGGCGAGCCGGACGCCGTCGCCGGCGGCAGCGGGCGGCCCTGCTGCCGTGCCGCCAGCTCGGCGACGGTCCGGCCGGCTGTCGCCAGGGTGGCGGCGCGGCCGTCGCCGACCACGTGGTTCATGTGATCGCGGTAGGCGTCGAGGACGGCGGCGCGATCGGCGTCGCCCAGGACATCGCCATAGGCGGCCTCCAGGAAGGCCGCGGAACGGAAGTCGAGGCCGGTCGGCATGACCTCGAACTCGACCTTGTCGTGCAGCGCCGGATTGGCCGCCAGGCGGTCGAGCGCGGCGTCCACCAGGCGTTCCGCCACCGGCTCGGCGAGGCGGGTCGGAAGGAACGAGTTGAAGGAGTTCCTGACGTCGATATAGGGCCGCCCGGCGAGCCCCACCATCAGCGCCTCGCCGGGCATCGGACGGTATCCCATGGCCGCCCGGGCGGTGGCCCAGACGTCGTCGGTGATCAGGTGGCGGTAGAGCGAGAACGCCAGGCGCCGCGGCGCGCTGCCGATCATCTCGGCCGGATTCCAGTCGGTCATCGTCCCCAGCACGCCCTGCCGGCCGAGGACGCCGGGCCGCGGGCCAAGGCGGTCCTCCAGGAAGTCGGCGATGCCGCGCAGTGCTTCGTCGACGCGGCGGGCGAGACCGGCGTCCCAGCTGTGGTGCGAGGCGATCTGGCGGACCTGGAAGACGTGCACGGTGCCGTCGCGGCCCAGCGCGAACTCGATGTCGAGCGGCAGCCGGCCGAACACCCCCTCGATGTTGCGGATCAGCCGCAGCACCTGGCGCATCCGGCGGGACGTCAGATGCGCCTCGCCGACGTCGCGGTGCAGGCGCAGCGACTTGTTGATCCGCAGGCCGGCGGTGACCGCGTGGGTGGTGCCGCTCTCGTCGTCGTACTCGATGGAATAGTACGGGCTGCCGTCGTCGAGGCCGTGGGTCATCGCCACGCCGCTGATCGAGACGTCGGCGACCAGCTCCTGGACCAGGATCTGGTCGGCCGCGCAATCCGCGCCGAACGATGCGATCACCGCCTCCACCGCGGAGCGCACCGCCACGGGATCGCCGGCCGCGACGCCGAGGACGCTGGTGAACTGCCCGGCCATCGACGAGGTCTCGGCGTCCTCGCCGCGGGCGCTCGACCGCACCGCCAGCGGCCGCCCGCCGAAGGTCGCGGCGATCGTCTGCAGCAGGGGCTGCGCATCGTCCTGCCATTGCGCGGCGTCGAAATACAGGAACTCCGGGATCCGGAAGAAGCCCTGGTGCGGCCGCAGGCGCTCCAGCGTCTCCGCCTTGGTGCCGAGCAGCCGGGTGCGGTTGATCTGGACGATCATCCGGCCGCTCCCGGGCATCCGGCCGCTCCCGGGACCACCGCGTCGCCGCGCCGGCCGGCGGCCAGGATCGCCTCGGCGATCCGCCGGGGCGGCTCGCGGCCGTCGTTGCATACCGTGAGGTCGGGCGATTCCGGCAGCTCCACGGCGAGGTCGACGCCGGCCACGTCGGTGACGGCACCGTCGCGGACGCGGCCGTAGAGACCCTTGGAATCGCGGCGGTGCCGCGTCTCGGCGTCGACGTCGAGGAACACCTCCACATAGTGCCGCAGGTTCGCCCGGTTCCAGCGGTGGATCTCGCCGAACAGCGAGATCGTCGAGCAGACGACATCGAGGCCCTGGTCGGCGATCAGCTTGCACAGCCCCGAGTATCGCCGGGCGAGCGCCAGGCGTGATTGCCGGTCGTAGCGGTCGGCCTCGGCGAAGATCGGGCGCATGGCGTCGCCGTCCAGCCGGACATGGGCGCGCCCCACCTCGTCCAGGAGGGCAGACAGCGCAGCGGCCACGGTGGTCTTGCCGGCCCCCGAAAGCCCGGTGATCCAGTATACGGTTCCGGATCTCGACGCCGGGCATCCGTCATGCAGGCTGGTCACCGCGTGTCCGTCCGGGGTCAGAGGCCGGTCATTGCGTGATACCGCCGCGTTTTCATCGGTTTCGACATGGGAACCGGCGGTTTCGATGGTATCGGGCCGTCTGGTGCTTCGCAACCGGCCTGTCCGCATTGCAGCCGGCCGGATCGTGCCGGTGGCGTCGGAACTGGCGCCGGTCGGTGCTATGCTGCCAGCCATGACCGTCGGACCGACATGGTGGATGAGACGCTCGACGCGTGCCGCGTTGCTGCTGCGGCGGGCCGGAGCCTATGTGCTGTACGCGTTGCGGCGCTTCTACAACGACAACGGCCTGCAGGCCGCCGGGGCGCTGACCTACACGACGCTGCTGGCCCTGGTGCCGCTGATGACGATCGCGTTCTCGATCTTCTCGGCCTTCCCGGCTTTCCAGGCGGTGCAGGACCGGATCGAGGTCCTGCTGTTCGAGAACCTGGTTCCCGAGGTCGGCCTGGTCGTGCGCTCGCACATCTCGGAGTTCGCCCGCAACGCCACCAACCTGACGGCGGTCGGCGTGGTGGCGCTGGCGGTGTCGGCGGTGCTTCTGCTGTCGACCATCGAGTCGGTGCTCAACACCATCTGGCGGGTCGACCGCGAACGCCCGCTGCTGACCCGGCTGCTGATCTTCTGGACGGTGCTGACGCTCGGCCCGGTGCTGCTGGGGGCGAGCTTCTCGATGACCACCGGGGTGTTCGACCGGATCCTGCAGCTGGCGAACGAGACATCGGTCTATGTGACGATCCCGATCAGCGATGACGGCTGGAACCTCGGCAGCCGGACGCTCGCGGCACTGCTGCAGACGACCGCGTTCACGGTGCTGTTCCTGCTGGTGCCGGCCCGCCCGGTGCGGCTGCGCGATGCCGCGATCGGCGGTGCGGTCGCCGGCATCGCGTTCGAGTTCCTGAAATGGGGTTTCCGGCTCTACCTCATCGGCTTCCCGAGCTACCAGGCCATCTACGGGGCGCTGGCCGCGTTCCCGATCTTCCTGATCTGGCTCTATCTGTCCTGGACGGTGGTGCTGATCGGCGCGGTGTTCGCCGCGTCGTTCCCGGAATGGCGGATAGCCCGCCTGGGCGCCACCGAAGTGCATCTCGACGCGCCGCGGCGGCTGGAGGCCGCGGTCCGCCTGCTGGCGGTGTTCGCGGATCAGGCGCGGCGCGGCGGCACCGTCTCGCTCGACGACCTGACGCGGGCGTTGCGGGTGGACGAGCGCGAGATGCTGCTGGAGCGGCTGCGCGGCAAGGGCTACCTCGTCACCACCGAGAATGGCGGCTACGCCCTGACCCGCGACCTCCGCGCGACGTCGCTGGTGCAACTCGCCCGCGACCTCGACCTGACGCTGGGACTGGGGCCGGACGACGCCGCCGGGCAGGAGGTCAGCGAGATCCGGCGGCTCGACGGTGCCAGCGGCCATCTGGCCGAGCGCCTCGCCGACCTGTCGCGGGCCGAGGAGCGCATCCTCGGTCTGTCGGTGGCGGAGGCGATCGGTGCCGCGGAGCCGCCCCGTCCCGACATCGTGACGCTGCCGCACGCTGGGCCGCATGCGGGGCCGAACGTCCCGCGCGCGTAGGCTGCGTCACACCCCGAGCTTGTGCCGCGGGTTCTGGACGATGGCCGGCTTCCAGGACTCCACGAACGCGTCGAGGGCGGGGTCGGGCTCGGCCGGCAGCACCACCGTCAGCGTCACATACTGGTCGCCGGGCTCCTCCGGCCCCGTCGCCGGCGCGCCCTTGCCGCGCAGCCGCAGCACCTGGCCGGAGTTGGCGCCGCGCGGGATCTTCAGGCTGACGTTGCCGTGCACCGTCGGCACCGTCACCGAGGCGCCGAGAACCGCCTCCTTGAGGGTGACCGGCAGGTCGAGATGGATGTCCCGCCCGTCGCGCCGGTAGTAGGCATGCGGCTCGACCTGCAGCTCCAGATAGGCGTCGCCGGCCGGTTTGCCTCCGGCCGCCGGCTTGCCCTGGCCCTTGAGGCGCAGCACCGTGCCGTCCTCCGCACCGGGCGGGATCGTCAGGTTCACGACCTTGCCGTCCGACAGCGTCACCCGCTTCTTGAGGCCGGTCACGGCCTCCGCGAACGGCACCTTCAGCCGGTAGCGCAGGTCCTGTGGCGAGCGCCGCGGGCCGGTCCTGCCGCCGGCCTCGGCACCCGTCGAGGGGTCCCCGGCCGCCTGGCGCGCCTTGGCGCTGCGCCAGGCCTTCAGGATCTCGTCGATGGAGTCGTTCTCGTCGTTCAACTCCTCGCCGAAGTCGAATTTGGGGCGCCCCCCGGCGCCGCCGGCTCCGGCGGCACCGGCACCGCGACGGTTCCAGTTCCGCCAGAACCCGGCGCCGCTCCGCTCGCGACCGTCCTGGTCCATGTCGCCGCGGTCGTACTTGGCCCGCTTCTCGGCGTCGCCCAGCACGTCGTAGGCGGCACTCACTTCCTTGAAGCGTCGCTCGATGTCGGCGTCGCCCGGATTGAGGTCCGGGTGGAACTTCTTGGCGAGCTTGCGGTAGGCCGACTTGATCTCCGCCTGGTCGGCCGTGCGGCCGACCCCCAGGGTCTTGTAGAGGTCGCTCAACGCTGTCGCCCTGCGGCCGGCCGGCACCGGTCCGGCCCGCCGCTGCGGCGCTCGATCAGTTCACGACCTTCCAGGTTCCGTCCGGCTGTCGGCATGCGGTGCCATACGCCTCCTCGCTGCGACCGCCGATGTTTACCGTCTGGTTGAATTCCCGACAATACTGGCCGCTGCTGCTCTGGTAGGTGCTGGTGGGGGTCACCGTGCCGTGGTGGCCGCTGTCCGGATTGCGCCAGGTCGAGCTGGTGCCGCTCGGGGCGGTCTCGAGGGTGGTCTGGGTGGTGTGGGCGAGCGCCGTCTTGTCGGCCTTGTCGAGCGAGGAGCCGACCTCGCTGCCGATCAGCGCGCCGAGCAGGGTGCCGGCGGCCACCGCCGCAAGCTGCCCGGTGCCCTTGCCGAACTGCGCGCCGGCGACGGCGCCGCCGATGCCGCCGAGCAGCGTCCCGCCGGTCTGCTTGGGGCCGGTGTCGGCGCAGGCTGCGAGCCCCATCGCGATCACGCTGACGACAGCCATCTTGCGAATCATTGCCTTCGTGTCCTTCTCTGCTCGACGTATCCCCATGCGGGACGTCATTGTTCCCCGAGCGCCGGCCACCGGATCCGGGTCCTTGGGCCAGGGCATCGCTCCCCTCAGGGCGACCGCGCATTGACCCAGGTCAGGGATCAAACGGCGCATCGCCGGTATTCCGTCGCAACGTCACGATGTCGCGGCGGTTCCCGGCTTGCCCGACGCTGCGGCAACCGCTACTGGGCACGCTGAATATGGCCGGTCGGGGGCGAAATTCCGGCGCCGGCCGAGATGGGAGAGCAGTTGCGATGTTCGAGCCAGAGACCGACGATCCCTTCGAGCAGTTCCGGCGCTGGTTCGCCGAGGCGGAGGCATCCGAGCCGAACGACGCCAATGCCATGACCCTGGCGACGGCCGACGGCGACGGCCGGCCGTCGGCGCGGATCGTGCTGCTGAAGGAGCTCGACGACCGCGGCTTCACCTTCTTCACCAACACCGAGAGCCAGAAGGGCCGGCACCTGGAGCTGAACCCGTTCGCGGCATTGTGCTTCCATTGGAAGTCGTCGCGCCGCCAGGTGCGGGTCGAGGGGCCGGTGTCCAGCGTCACGGCGGCCGAGGCCGACGCCTACTACGGCAGCCGGGCGCGCGGCAGCCGGATCGGCGCCTGGGCTTCGCAGCAGTCCCGGCCGCTGGCCGACCGGCCGACGCTGCTGGCCGCCGTCGCCCGCTTCGAGGCGGAATACGAGGGCAAGGACGTGCCGCGCCCGGCCTACTGGTCCGGATACCGGCTGACCCCGCAGCGCATCGAGTTCTGGCAGGACGGCGAGTTCCGGCTGCACGACCGGTTCGTGTTCTCGCGTGCCGTCGACGGCACGCCCTGGACGGTCCAGCGGCTCTATCCCTGAGCATGATGGCCCACCGAGCATGATGGCGGCGGCAGCGGCAGCGCTCGATCCGATCGTCCAGGGGCCGGAGATCGCCCGGCTCACGCGGCGGGTCGCAATCGGTGCCACCTGCGTCGCCGCGATCCTGGTGGTCGCCAAGACCGGCGCCTGGTGGACCACCGACTCGGTCGCCATGCTGTCCAGCCTGGTCGATTCGCTGCTCGACACCGGCATGTCGCTGGTGACGCTGCTGGCGGTGCAGAAGGCGGCCAAGCCGGCCGACCGCGAGCATCGCTGGGGCCACGGCAAGGCGGAGTCGGTGGCGGCGCTCAGCCAGGCAGCGTTCATCGGCGGCTCGGCGGTCCTGGTGCTGGTCGAGTGCATCCGGCGGCTGATCGATCCGCAGCCGATCCGGCACGAATGGGTCGGCATCCTGACCACCCTGTTCGCCATCGGCCTGAGCCTCGCCCTGGTGTCGGTGCAGAGTGCGGTGATCCGGCGCACCGGCTCGCTGGCGATCACCGCCGACCGGGCCCATTACGGCGCCGACCTGGTGGTCAACGTCGGCGTCGTCTTCTCCTTCGCGATCGCCGGGCTCGGCGGCTGGACCTGGCTCGACCCGGTGATCGCCGGCGTGATCGCCGCCTGCATGGGCCGCAGCGCCTGGCAGATCGGGCGCGACGCCGTCGACCTGCTGATGGACCGCGAACTGCCGGACCCGGAGCGCGAGCGGATCCGGCGGGTAGCACTCGAACACCCGGAGGTCCGCGCCGTGCGCGACCTGCGGACCAGGCGCTCCGGCACCGACACCTTCGTGCAGATGATCCTGGTGGTCGACGGCAGGCTGACCGTCGATCAGGCGCATCTCATCGTCGACACCGTCGAGGCCGCCGTCTGCGAGGCGTTCCCGAGCGTCGAGGTGCTGATCCACGAGGAGCCGGACGAACTTCCGGAGGAGCGGTCGACGGCGCGTCGGCCGGGCAGCAGGCATGGCAGCGTCTGACGCCGAGGGCAGCGACGCCGGCCGGCTGCAGCGGCTGACCGGCTTCCTCGCCGATCCGGCGACCCACGACGTCGCCGCGGACGCCGTGTCCGGCCCGATCGAGACGCATGGTGCCGTGGTCGTCCTGGCCGGCGACCGCGCCTACAAGATCAAGAAGCCGGTGGCGCTCCCCTACATGGACCTGTCGACGCTCGACCGGCGCGAGCGGATCTGCCGGCGCGAGGTGGAGATCAACCGTCGCACCGCCCCCGACCTCTATCTCGGCGTCGCGGCGGTCGTCGAGGCGGCCGACGGAAGCTGGCGGCTGTCCGGTCCGGACGAGGCCGCCCGTCCCGGCGAGCGGCGGATCGAGCCGGTGGTGGTGATGCGCCGGTTCGATGGCGAGGCGCTGTTCGACCGGCTGGCCGAGCGGGGCGACCTCGGCGACGGCGACTTCGATGCCCTGGCGGCGGTCGTGGCGGCCGACCACGCCGCGGCGCCGCGGCGGCGGTCCGTCGCCGGATCAGCGCGGGTGGCCGGCGTCCTGGAGATCAACCGGGCCGGGCTCGAGGCCGGTGCCGTGGCGGTGTTCGACGCGGATGCCGTCCGCGACCTGGTCGCGGCGACCGCGGAGCAGGCCGGCCGCCTGGCCGACCGTCTCGACGCCCGGGCGCGTCGCGGCCTGGTGCGGCGCTGCCACGGCGACCTGCACTTGCGCAACGTGTTCCGCGGCGAGGACGGACGTCCGGTGCTGTTCGACGCGCTGGAGTTCGACGAGGACCTGGCGACCGTCGACGTCGCCTACGACCTCGCCTTCCTGCTGATGGACCTGCTGCACCGCGGCTTCGCGGCCGGCGCCAACCGGGTCTGCAACGGCTGGCTGGCGGCGACCGGCGACGACGAGGCGGCGTCTGTGCTGCCGCTGTTCCTGTCGATGCGGGCGGCGGTGCGCGCCCATGTCGGCGCCACCGCGGCCACCCAGCACGGCCTGGACCGCGAGCGCGCCTACGAGGCCGGGCGCTACCTCGGCGAGGCCCGACGCTTCCTGGAGGCGGTGCCGCCCGTCGTGGTGGCGATCGGCGGCGTCTCCGGCACCGGCAAGACGACGCTGGCGCGGGCGCTGGCATCGTCGCTCGGGCGGCCGCCGGGGGCGGTGATGCTGCGCTCCGACGTCATCCGCAAGCGGCAGTTCGGCGCCGCCGAGGGCGAGCGGCTGCCGCAGTCCGCCTATACCGGCGCCGCCAGCCGGCGGGTGTTCGCCGAGATCCACCGCCGCGCCCGGAAACTCGCCGGGCTCGGCTCGGCGGTGGTCGCCGACGCCGTCTACGGCCGGCCGGAGGACCGCCGCGCCATCGCCGCCACCGCACGGCGAGCCGGCGCGCCGTTTCTCGGCGTGTGGCTGGAGCTGCCGGCGGAGGTCGCCCGGGCGCGGGTGTCGGCGCGCCGCGGCGACGCCTCGGACGCCACGCCCGAGGTGGTGTCCCGGCAGGCCGAGACGATCCGGCCGCCGCGCGACTGGCTGCGTCTCGACGCCGGCCTGCCGGTCGACGAACTTACGCAAACGGTTCTGAGAGTCCTTCGCAGCCGTTGACTTGGCTCAATGCCGCCTCGCCTCCACCGACGCAATTGTTGAACACGACGGGCACACGGCCCACGTCGAGTGGAGGAGGACGCGAGATGAAAAGAATTCTGGTTCCGCTGTTGGGCGACGCCGGCGACCGGCCGGCCCTGGACATGGCGGCTGCGGTGGCGCGTCGGCGCGGCGCGCATATCGACGCGCTGCTGTTCCGTCGCGATCCGCGCGACATGATCCCTCTGGTCGGCGAGGGCTTCAACGCCGCGATGATTGACAGCCTGGTCTCGGCCGGCGAGGCGCAGGCGGCCGAGCGCGAGACGGCCGCGCGCGCGACCTATGCCGACTGGCACAAGGCCTCCGGCATGTCGGGCGACGCCGCCGCGAGCCGCCCGTCCGCCAGCTTCGCCGCCGTCACCGGCCCGATGCCCGGCGGCGTGGCCCGGCCGGCCCGCTGCGCCGACCTGACGGTGTTCGCGCGCACTTCGCCGGAGAACGGGCAGGAGCGGTCGGGGCTGATCGAGGTGGCGATGTTCGAGTCCGGCCGGCCGGTGCTGCTCGCCGGTTCCGGCGGTTCCGCCGATGTCGGCCGCAAGGTGATGATCGGCTGGAACGGCTCTGCCGAGGCGGCGCGCGCGGTCGCCATGGCGATGCCGATGCTGTCGGCCGCCGATTCGGTCGCCGTCATCGTCGTCGACGACGGTGGCGCGGGGGAGACTCCGGACGATCTGGTCCATACACTGACGCTGTGGGGCATTGCCGCGTCAGGCCGCACGGTGAAGGCCTCCGCCGAGGGCGTCGCCGCCACGCTGGAGGCCGAGGCCAAGGCCAGCGGTGCCGACATGATCCTGCTCGGCGCCTACAGCCACAGCCGGGTGCGCGAGTTCATCATGGGCGGCGTGACCGACGACGCGCTGACCGACTCGTCGATCGCGATGCTGCTGGCGCGCTGACCTGCGCTGGAAGAACGGGACTGGGAGAAGAGTAATGCCGTTGAAGACCATCAGGCTCGAGCTGGCGCGAAACGCGGAGTTCCCGGAAGGAAGTTCCGCGCGGGGCTATGAGTTCAAGGCGCCGCTCACCGCCGACGGGACGCTCGACCTCGACGCCTGGCGGTCGGTGAAGGGCGACTGCACCGTCCGGCGCTTCTGGAGCGGGCAGCCCGACGAGACCGGGCTGCTGCTGCACACCCGCGGCAAGCGCTGGATGTTCAGCTACGACCATCCCGGCGACGAGGACGATCACGACGACCCGATCTTCCGGTTCGACCGGCATCACTTCGTCGAAGGCGAGTACGTCTCGATCACCGAGCACGATGGCGAGCTGCGGACCTTCCGGGTGGCCAGCGTGCGCTGACCCGCGGAACGTCGGGGAGCGGCCTGACGGCGGGTGGGAGTTCACAGACCTCGGAGCAGCGGGTGGGTCCCGGAGCCAGGCGCTGGCGCGTCCTCTCCGGGATGTCGAAAATGAGGAGGGCGCCTCTCCATCGTCATCCCGGAGAGGGCGCGCGAGCGGGCGGCTCCGGGACCCACCAGGCGACGTGCGTCATTGCGGCTCTGAAGACGCCCCTCTCCGAGCCTTCCACCACAGCACCGGCTCGGCTATCGTCCGCGCCATGTCGGACTCCAAGCTCCTGCTCCTGACCGGTGCCAGCCGGGGAATCGGGCACTCCACGGTCGCGCTGTTCCTGGAGCGCGGCTGGCGGGTGCTGAGCTGCTCGCGCGACACGCCGCCGCCGGAGTGCCGCATGGACGCGGCCCGCGCCCACCACATCGCCGCCGATCTTGGCGACCCGGCCAGCCTCGACCGCTTCGTCGCCGAGGCCAACGACTGGCTGGACGGGCGGCCGCTGCATGCCCTGGTGAACAACGCCGGCTGGTCGCCGAAGACCCCCTACAAGGAACGGCTCGGCTGCCTGAACGGCGACCTCGACGCCTGGCGCCAGGTGTTCGAGCTGAACTTCTTCGCGCCGCTGAAGCTGGCCCGCGGCTTCGGTGCCGCCCTGCATCGCGGGCGCGGCGCGATCGTCAACATCACATCGATCGCGGGCCACGCCATCCACCCCTTCGCCGGCTCGGCCTACTCGACGTCGAAGGCGGCGCTGTCGGCGCTGACCCGCGAGATGGCCAACGAGTTCGCCGCCCTCGGCGTGCGGGTGAACGCCGTGGCACCGGGCGAGATCGAGACGGCGATGCTGTCGCCGGAGACCGAGGTGCTGATCCCGCGCATCCCGCTGCACCGCCTGGGCGAGCCGCGTGACGTGGCGTCGACGATCTATTATCTGTGCTCCGAGGACAGCGCCTACGTGACCGGGACCGAGATCTTCGTCACCGGCGGCCAGCACCTCCTGTGAGGTCATCTGCTATGAGGAAGGCGGCAATGCGGATCTGCGTGATGGTGTGCGGCCGGATCCCGGAGACCCTGCGCGACGTGATGCCGGACTACCTGCAGAGCTTCCGGGCGCTGCTGGCGCCGCAGCTGCCGGAAGCGGAGTTCTGCGGGTACTCGGTGATCGACGGTGAGTTCCCGCGCTCGGTGACCGAGCACGACGTCTACATCTTCTCGGGCAGCCCGCACGGCGTCTACGAGGACCTGGCGTGGATCCGCCAGGCCGAGGATTTCGTGCGCGCCGCGGCGGCGGCCGACCGCGTGGTGATCGGCGGCTGCTTCGGCCACCAGCTGGTCGCCAAGGCGCTCGGCGGCGAGGTGCGCAAGTCCGAGCGCGGCTGGGGCATGGGCGTGCACGCCCACGGGCTGACGGCGCGCGAGCCCTGGATGGCGGGCGGCCCCGATGCGGTGAACGTGCTGGTCAGCCACCAGGACCAGGTGGTGCGGCCGCCGGAGGGGGCCGTGGTGCTGGCGTCCAGCGACTTCTGCCCGAACGCCATGCTGCGGATCGGCGACCGGATCCTGACCATGCAGGGCCATCCGGAGATGAACGTGCCGACCGTCGACCGCCTGCTGGAGATGCGCCGCGGCAGCGTCGGCGAGGCCGTCTACGCCAGCGGCAAGGACTCGCTGGACACACCGCTGGACCACGGCGCGATGGCCCGCTGGCTGGCGGACTTCATCCGCTTGGCGCTGGACGCGCGCGCGCCGGTCAGCGCAGCCGCTCGGGCCGGAGCCGCATGACGAAGGGGTGGAAGGACGGCCAGTTCCGGTACTTCGCCGCACCCGCCTCCGACACCGTCCACAGCCGCCCCTGGCCGTCGATGCCGAGATCCTCGGTGCCGGCCGGGGCCACGAACTCCGCCAGCACCGCGCCGCTGCTGCCGTCGATGCGGTAGAGCTTGCCGAACTGGCTGGACGACGCCGCCACCCAGAGGTTGCCGTCGCCGTCGACCGTGGCGCCCTGCGAGCGGACCGGGGCCGGGATCTCGCGCGCGATCGCTTCCGGTCCGAGGCCGGCGACCGGATCGGCGGCGTCGATCGCCGCCAGCGTCACGTAGCGCAGGAAGCCGCCCTCGCTGCGCTTGTACTCGCCGATCCACAGGCCATCCCCGGCGCCGGCGGCGAACGAGCCGCGCAACGGGAAGCGCAGCGACACCGTGCGGCGCACGCTGCCGGCATGCCGGGCCGGGTCGAACAGCGCCTCGGCGTCGAGCTCGAGCAGCGCCCAGGTGTCGCTGAGGAACAGGCGTCCGGCCGCGACCGCCAGGCCGCCGCCGTGGTTGCAGGCCGCCGGTATGTCGACGGATCCGGCATGGGCGCCGGTCTCGACGTCGAAGCGATGGATGCGGCAGTCCTGCGGGCCGGCCTTGTCCTCGCGGTAGGCGGCGACCAGCACATGGCCGCCGAGCACGGTCAGGCCCTGCGGGACGTCGCCCTGGTCGAGATCGGGGACCCAGGCGGCCAGGTCGACGGCGTCGCCATTCGCCAGTCCGGTGACGGCATGCTCCGCGGCATAGGCGGGCGGTGTGCCGAGCGGCTCGGCCGCGCTTGCGACCGCCGCTGCCGCCGCGACGCAGAAGGCGACGCCGGCCGCGGCTGCGGCCGGGCCCAGCAGCCGGCACGAGCGCATGGTCAGAACGCGATGAGTCCGCGGCACCAGGCAATGCGGCGATCCACCTGGTCGATCTCCAGGTCGAGCCAGTCGCCGAGCAGGCCGGCCTCGCGGTCGGTGCGGGCGCGCAGGTCCTCCAGCCGGGCCTTCTCGCCGGCATACATCGACTCCAGGGCCGCCAGCTGCTCGCCGCGATCCTCCGCCGACAGCAGGTCGATGAAGCGCAGCTTGAGCGCCAGAACCAGCTTGTTCAGGTCGGAGACGCCGGGCCGCATGGTCGAGGTCAGGTAGTCGGTCAGCGCCGTGCGGCCGGCGTCGGTCAGCCGCAGGACGGCATTATCCTCCATGCCGCGGCCGTCAACCGGCTCGATCAGGCCCTCGAAGCGCAGCAGCTCGATCGAGGTACCGAGCAGGTCGAGCGACGGGCCGGCGATGCGTGCCGCGAACTCCCGGACCTCGCGCGCGAGGTCGCCATAGGGCCGGTCGCGCTCCGCCAGCAGCCCCAGTGCGGCGAGGCGGATGGCTTCCTTCGGGACCAGGGAGTTGTCGCGGTACATGTCGGCCTCCGGGGCACATCGCCCGACTTTGAAGGTGATGCCTGGCGCGGGTTTTGTCCAGGGCGGGCGGGCTCGGAACAAGGCGAGCGGACCGGTCGGAGCGGCGGGTGGGTCCCGGAGCCGTCCGCTGGCGCGGACTCTCCGGGATGACGATGGAAGTTGCAGTGCACCCCACTTTCGTCATTCCGGAGGGGGCGCGCGAGCGCCCGGCTCCGGAACCCACGTAGCGACGGGCGGCAGCAATCGGTCAGAGCCGAGATCAGTAGGTGACGCCGCGCAGCCGCTCGTTGCGCCGGCGCAGCAGCTCGATGGTGGCGAGCAGCACCGTCGACAGGCAGATCAGCAGGGTGGCGACCGCCAGGATGGTCGGGCTGATCTGCTCGCGGATGCCGGCCCACATCTGCCGCGGGATGGTGCGCTGCTCGAAGCCGGCCATGAACAGCACCACCACCACCTCGTCGAACGAGGTGACGAAGGCGAACAGCGCGCCGGAGATCACGCCCGGCAGGATCAGCGGCATCACCACCTTGAAGAAGGTCGTGGTGGAGTCGGCACCGAGGCTGCTGGAGGCACGGATCAGGTTCTTGTCGAAGCCGACCAGCGTGGCGGTGACGGTGATCACCACGAACGGCGTGCCCAAAGCCGCATGCGCCAGGATCACCCCCGGATAGGTGGCGGTCAGCGCGTAGTCGAGGCCGAACGGGGAGGAGTAGAAGAAGAACATGGCCGCCGCCGAGATGATCAGCGGCACGATCATCGGCGAGATCAGCACCGCCATGATCAGCCGCTTCGCCGGCAGGTCGGAGCGCGCCAGGCCGAGTGCCGCGATCGTGCCGAGGGTGGTCGCCACCAGCGTGGAGGCGATGCCGATGATGAAGCTGTTCTTGATCGAGTGCAGCCACTGCTCGTTGTCGACGATGTCGGCGTACCAGCGCAGCGAGAACGCGTCCGGGTCGAGCGACATCATCGCCGGCGTGAAGGTGAAATAGGGCTCGGCATTGAACGACAGCGGGATGATCACCAGGATCGGCGCGATCAGGAAGACGAAGATCGCCGTGCAGATGATCCGGTAGGCGACGTACCAGAGCCGCTCGAGCGGGCCGGCGTAGCTAGGAAGCGCCATCTCGCCTCACCTCACCCGAGCTTCATGTTGTCGATGCCGACCAGGCGGTCGTACAGCCAGTACATCGCCAGCACGCCGGCCAGCAGGATCGCGCCGAGCGCGGCCGCCAGCCCCCAGTTCAGGGATTTCTGCATGTGATAGGCGATGAAGTTGGAGATCAGCTGGCCGTCCTGGCCGCCGACCAGCGCCGGCGTGATGTAGTAGCCGACCGCCAGGATGAACACGAGGATCGAGCCGGCGCCGATGCCGGGCACGGTCTGCGGCAAGTAGACCCGCACGAAGGCGACCAGCGGGTTGGCGCCGAGCGAGCGGGCGGCGCGCAGGTAGCTCGGTGAGATCGTCTTCATCACCGAGTACAGCGGCAGCACCATGAACGGCATCAGGATGTGGGTCATCGCGATGATCGTGCCGGTCATGTTGTAGATCATGTTGAGTCGGTTGCCGTCGGCGATCACCCCGAGCCAGACCAGCAGGTCGTTGACCACGCCGTTGGTCTGCAGCAGCACGATCCAGGCGGTCGTGCGCACCAGCAGCGAGGTCCAGAACGGCAGCAGCACCAGGATCAGCAGCAGGTTGCCGCGGCTCGGCGGCAGCGTCGCCAGCAGGTAGGAGATCGGGTAGGCGAGGATCAGGCAGGCCACGGTCACGCCCAGCGACACGTAGATCGTCTTCAGGAACAGGTGGACGTAGATCCGCTTCCAGTCCGGCTGCGCGACGATGTTGCCGTCGATGTCGTAGGTGCGGTCGACCGCGTTGAGGTAGTAGCTGACCGTCAGCGCCGGCGCCATCAGCCGGATCATCTTCCAGGTGTCCGGCTTGCCCCAGTCCTTGTCGATCTTGATCAGGGCGTTCTTGTAGGGGCCGGCCTTGATGTCGTCGATGCGCCGCTGCGTCTTGTTGAACAACGAGCGGAACCCGGCGTCCTCGTAGTTGAGCCGGGCCGCCATGCGGCCGACGTCCTGGCGGCGGGCAGGGTCGGAGATCTCCCGGGCGAGGGTGGCGAACACCGCCTCGGGGGGAAGGTCGGTCCCGTCCCATCCGGCGAGCAGTGCAGCAGTCTCCGGGATCGCCGCCTGGACCTCGGGGTTGGCGATGCTGCGCGCCAGCATGTCGAAGATCGGGACGATGAACGTGATGAGGATGAAGGCGAGCAGCGGTGCGACCAGCAGGAAGGCCCGGAGCTTGCTGCGCCGGGTGGCACGGGCCAGCGCCTGCTTCAGCGGCGTGCCGTCGGCCATCGTCAGCATCGGCGCGGCGGTGTCGGTCATCTGTGCCATGGCCTGCGTTCCGCTCCGGTCTCGGCAAGTCGAGGAATGGTTGCCGCGATGCGGCGGGAACGGGCGGAGCGGACGTCCGCTCCGCCCTCTCCGTCAGCCGGCGAGCCAGGCGTTGAAGCGCTCGTTCAGCTCATCGCCGTAGTCGGCCCAGAACTCGAAATTGTTCTGCAGCGCGTTCTTGAAGTTCCCCGGCGCGGTCGGCATGTGCGGCTGGATCGCCTCCGGGATCTTCGGGAAGGACGACTTGCGGGCCGGACCGTAGGAGATCCAGTTCGCCTGATCCGCAAGGCGCTGGGTGTCGGTGGAGAACTTGATGAACTCCCAGGCGCGGTCCTTGTTCTTCGCACCTTTCGGGATGGCCCACAGGTCGATGTCCCAGACCTGGCCGTCCCAGACGATCTCGAAGGGCTTCTTCTCGTTCACGATGGCGTCGAACAGGCGGCCGTTATAGGCGGTGGTCATCACCACCTGGCCGTCGGCGAGCAGCTGCGGCGGCTGCGCTCCTGCCTCCCACCACACGGTGTCCTTCTTGATCGTGTCGAGCTTCTTGAACGCCCGCGCGACACCCTCGGGGGTCCCAAGCGTCTCGTAGATCTTGGCGGCCGGCACGCCATCGGCGAACAGTGCGAACTCGAGGTTGACCTTCGGCACCTTGCGCATGCCGCGCTTGCCTGGGAACTTCTTGGTGTCGAAGAAGTCGGCGATGGTCTTCGGGCCTTCCTTGAACTTGGACTTGTCGTAGGCATAGACCGTCGAAAACACGATCGTGGCAACCGCACACTCGTGGATGGTGCCGGGCAGGAAGTCGTCGACCGCGGCGGTGCCGTCGTCGCCCTTCGACAGTTCGGTCACCGGCAGCTTCTCGAGGATGCCCTCGTCGCAGCCGCGCACGGCATCCGACAGTTCGACATCGACCAGGTCCCAGGTCACGTTCTTGGCCTCGACCTGGGCGCGGATCTCGGCGAGGCCGCCGTTGTAGTCCTCGGAATTCAGGGTGTCGCCGGTCTTCTTGGACCACGGCTTGTGATAGGCCTCGATCTGGCTCTTGGCGTAGGCGCCACCCCAGGACACCACCGTCATGGTCTCGGCCGACGCCGCCCCGGCGAGGCCGAGGGCGGCCATGCCGATGGCCGCGACCCCCGCGCTTTTCAACACATGTTTCATTTTGTTGTGTCTCCCTGTTCGCTGCCGGACGACCCGGCAATTACCCCCGTATGCCGCTCCCGGTGCCGATCTTGGGAAACGACGGTTCCGGGGCCCCTCGACGAGCCGCGCCGGATCGAGGCCGGACGCGGCCGGCGGTCGATGCGTCAGGCGTCCAGCGCCCGACAATCTTCCATGGCCCAGCCGACGCGCACGGCGTCGCCTTCGGACAGGGACATGTGCCCGTGGGCGTTGGGAATCTTGACGATGAACTCGTCGTCGCCGCAGGTGTTGACGCGCGCCCGGATGTGGTCGCCGAGATAGATCAGCTCCTCCACCGTCGCATCGAACACGTTCGGCAGCGAGCCGTCGGGCGGGTTCAGCACGACGCGCTCGGGCCGCAGCGACAGCGTGGTGTTGGTCCCGCGGCCGCCATGGCTGACGCTGACCGCGCGCACCGCGAAGCCGTCGACCAGCACGGTGCAGGCCTGCCCGTCGTCCTCCTCGACCCGCCCGATCAGCCGGTTGTTCTCGCCGATGAACTGCGCCACGAAGGCGTTCTTCGGCCGCTCGTAGAGGTCGGCCGGCGTGGCCAGCTGCTGGATCCGGCCGTCGTTGAACACCGCGATCCGGTCCGACATGGTCAGCGCCTCGGACTGGTCGTGGGTGACATACACCACGGTGGTGCCGAGCTTCTCGTGGATGTGCTTGATCTCGTACTGCATCTGCTCGCGCAGGTTCTTGTCGAGCGCGCCCAGCGGCTCGTCCATCAGCACCAGGTCGGGCTCGAACACCAGGGCGCGGGCGAGTGCGACGCGCTGCTGCTGGCCGCCGGACAGCTGCCCCGGGCGGCGGTTGCCGAACGCCGACAGCTCGACCATGTCCAGTGCCCGCTGCACCTTGGCGCCGATCTCGGCCTTCGCCAGCTTGCGCACCTGCAGCGGGAAGGCGAGGTTCTCCGCCACGGTCATGTGCGGGAACAGCGCGTAGTTCTGGAACACCATGCCGATGCCGCGCTTGTGCGGCGGCACGTTGTTCAGTTCCCGGTTGCCCAGCATGATCCGACCCTCGGTCGGTGTCTCGAATCCCGCGAGCATCATCAGGCATGTGGTCTTGCCGGACCCGGAGGGCCCAAGCATCGTCACGAACTCGCCTGCTTCGATGTCGAGATTGAGATCCTTCACCACCAGGATCTCACCATCGTAGGTCTTTTGGACCTCGGAAAATCGGACGAACGGCGTCTTGGTTCCCGCCATAGTCCCCCATGCCATCCCTGTTTGCGACGGCTCCGCGCTCCCTCCGCTGGCCGTCCTCGTGTAGTCGAACGTTTGCCCGACCCCGATTTGCACCAAGCGTAGAACGAGCGCAGCACCCCTGTAAACCCGCGCTGTTGCGCCGCACAAAATACCCGGTGCCGGCGATGCGGCGGCTTTGCGCTGAATGCGACACGCCGCCGTCGCCTATCGGCACGGTGCGGCGGCGGATTTCGAGGAGCTTTTCCCGACGCGGCGGGTGCAGCGGCTTGCGCGGGCGCCGGCGTCGGGAGACGGGACATCATGAAGGATACCGCTCGGGTCGTGGTGATCGGCGGCGGCGTGGTCGGGGTCAGCGCCCTGTACCACCTGGCGAAGCGCGGCTGGTCGGACGCCGTGCTGCTGGAGCGCACCGAGCTGACGGCGGGCTCGACCTGGCACGCCGCCGGGCTGCTGCCGCTGTTCAACATGAGCTATTCGGTCGGCCAGCTGCACCGCTACTCGGTCGAGCTGTACAAGACGCTGGAGGCGGAGACCGGGCAGGCGGTCGGCTTCCACGGCGTCGGCAACCTGCGGCTGGCGCGCAACCGCGACCGCATGGACGAGTACCGCAATTACCAGTGCACGGCCGAGACCATCGGCGTGGAGTGTCACCTGATCGGCGTGGACGAGATCCGCAGGCTGTGGCCGCTGATCAACGCCGACGGCCTGGTCGGCGCACTCTGGCATCCGACCGACGGCCACATCGCACCGGTCGACGTGACCATGGCGCTGGCCCGCGGCGCCCGGATGAACGGCGCCACCATCCACCAGCACACCGTCGTCACCGGCATCGAGCGCGACAGCCACGAATGGGTCGTGAAGACCGACAAGGGCTCGATCCGCTGCGAGCATGTGGTGTCGGCGACCGGCAACTACGCCCGCCAGACCGCCCGCATGGTCGGCCTGCAGATCCCGGCGATCCCGGTGGAGCACCAGTACATCGTCACCGACGTCGATCCGACGCTGAAGGCGTATCGCGAGGCCGGAAATCCCGAGCTGCCGGTGCTGCGGGAATCCGACAGCCAATACTATCTCCGAGAGGAGCGCATGGGCTGGATCCTCGGCCCCTATGAGAAGGGCGCGCCGGCCTGCTTCGTCGACGGCGTGCCGCCGAGCTTCGAGAAGGACCTGTTCCCGGGCGACCTGGAGCGGCTGATGCCGCATGTCGAGGGCTGCATGAACCGGGTGCCATCCTTCGCGACGGCCGGCATCAAGGACATCGTCAACGGCCCGATCTCCTACACGCCGGACGGCAACCCGATGGTCGGCCCGGCCTTCGGGCTGCCGAACTTCTGGCTGTCCGAGGGCCACAGCTTCGGCGTCACCGCCGCCGGCGGTGCGGGCTGGCAGCTTGCCAACTGGATCGTCGACGGCGAGCCGTCGGTCGACATGATCGGCGTCGACCCCCGGCGCTTCGGCGTGGTCTCCAGGAACTTCGCGAAGATCAAGAACGAGGAGGCCTACGAGCACGTCTTCATCAACCACTTCCCGATGGAGGAGCGTCCCGCCGCCCGGCCCGCCAAGACCACGCCGGTGCACGACCGCCTCGACAAGGCGGGTGCGGTGTGGGGCCAGCGCTTCGGCTGGGAGCGGCCGAACTGGTTCGCGCCGGCCGGGGTGGAGCGCCGCGACGTCTACTCGTTCCGCCGCTCCAACTGGTTCGGGCATGTCGGCAACGAGGTCCGCACCATGCGCGAGCGGGTCGGCCTGCAGGAGCTGTCGTCCTTCGCCAAATACGAGGTCGAGGGCCCGGGCGCGCGCGCCTGGCTCGACCGCATGGTCGCCAACGCCATTCCCAAGGGCGTCGGCCGGATGAGCCTGGCGCATGCGCTGAACCCGTCGGGCTCGGTGCGCTCGGAGTTCACGATCACCCGCATGGCCGACGGGCTTTGGGGCGAGCGCTTCTACGTGGTCGGCCCGGGGGCGGGGCACGACTACGACCTGGACTTCCTGCAGAAGTCCCTGCCGCGCGACGGCTCGGTGTACCTGAAGGACGTGACCACGCAGTACGGCGTGTTCGTGCTGGCCGGCCCCGACGCGCGCCGCGTGCTGGAGAAGCTGGCCGACGCCGACGTCGGCAACGCCGCCTTCCCGTGGCTGACCATGCAGGACATTCCGGTCGGCTTCTGCCCGGCGGTGCGGGCGCTCAGGGTCAACTTCGTCGGCTCGCTGGGGTGGGAGCTGCACCATCCGATCGAGTACCAGGCGCATCTGTTCGACGCGCTGCTGGCGGCGGGCGAGGAGTTCGGGATCGGCCTGGTCGGCATGCGGGCGATGGATTCGATGCGGCTGGAGAAGAGCTACCGGCTGTGGGGCACCGACCTGAACGCCGAGAACACGCTGCTGGAGGCCGGGCTCGGCCGCTTCGTGCGGCTGAACAAGGGCGAGTTCGCCGGCCGCGACGCGCTGGTGCGGCAGCAGGCCGACGGCGTGCCGAACACCTACTGCACCATCGAGATCGAGGCCGACGACGCCGACAGCTTCGGCAACGAGCCGGTGTACATGGACGGCGAGGTGGTTGGGCGCGGCACCGCCGGCGGCTACGGTCACTACGTCGGCAAGTCGCTGATGCTGGGCTATGTGCGCACGCCGTTCGCGCAGGTCGGGCGGGCATGCCAGGTGCGGCTGATGGGCGAGCTCAGGCCGGCCAGGATCGTGCCGGAGAGCCCGTATGATCCGGAGAATGCGGCGCTGAAGGGGTAGGGGCGGCGGCTGGCCTTCGGCGGCTGTCCTGCGAGTGTGCCGGCCACGGAAAATGCGCTAAGCATCGCGGCATGAAGCGCGCACTCATCACCGGCGTGACCGGGCAGGACGGCTCGTACCTGGCCGAGTTCCTGCTTGCCAAGGGCTACGAGGTGCACGGCATCAAGCGCCGGGCCTCGTCGTTCAACAGCGAGCGGGTGGACCATCTCTACCGCGACCCGCACGAGCCGGACGTTCGGTTCTTCATGCATTACGGCGACATGTCGGACGCCAGCAACCTGCTGCGGCTGCTGCAGCAGATCCGGCCGGACGAGATCTACAACCTGGCGGCCCAGAGCCATGTGCAGGTCAGCTTCGAGACGCCGGAATACACCGGCAACGCCGACGGCCTCGGCGTGGTGCGGCTGCTGGAGGCGGTGCGCTCCATCGATCCCGAGCGCCGGATCCGCTTCTACCAGGCATCGACCTCGGAGATGTTCGGCAACGCCGGGCGGCTGCCGATCGACGAGACGGTGCCGTTCAGGCCACGCAGCCCCTACGGTGCGGCCAAGGCCTACGGGCACTTCATCACCGTCAACTACCGCGAGGCCTACGGGATGTTCGCGGTCAACGGCATCCTGTTCAACCACGAGAGCCCGCGCCGCGGCGAGACCTTCGTGACGCGGAAGATCACCCGCGCCGTGGCGGCGATCGAGGCCGGGCGGCAGTCCTGCCTGTATCTCGGCAACCTCGATGCCGTCCGCGACTGGGGGCATGCGCGCGATTATGTCGAGGGCATGTGGGCGATGCTGCAGCACCCGGTGCCGGACGACTATGTGCTGGCGACCGGCGAGGGGCACAGCGTGCGGGAGTTCGTCGAGCGGGCGTTCGCGGTCGTGGGCAGGACGGTCGCGTGGCGAGGCGGCGGGGTGGATGAGGTCGGCGTGGATCCGGCGAGCGGCGCGGTGGTTGTCGCCATAGACCCGGTGTATTACCGGCCGAGCGAGGTCGATGCGCTGATCGGCGACGCGACGAAGGCGCGGCGGGTTCTGGGCTGGGCGCCGCGCACGGGATTCGAGGAGCTGGTGCGGGAGATGGTGGAGAGTGATGTGCGTGGTGTGGTGCGGTCGTCCTGACGACGAATTCAGTCAGGAGCGCGCCGGAACTCTCGAACGATGTTCACGATCTGCCTCGCCCGGTGCAGAGGGTTGAACTGCTCCGCTGTCTCTCGCGCTGCCGAACCCGGCGCCTCGTATGCGGCAGGATCCGTCACGAGGCGGTCGATCATAGCCTCAAGATGCTTGCGACCACTGCCATAAGAGATCAATCCGGCGCCGATGAGATGGTCGAGCGAGGAGTTGGGCGGCGTCAGCACCACACTGCCGCGGCGCAACGAATCCGGGACCCTCTCCGATACTGAGCCGGTCATCCGGTTCGGGTTGGCGACAGCGAGGGCGCGAGCGTCGTGCAGGGTCTCCAGGAACTCCGCTTTTGAAATCGGAGAGCGGATCACTGCATGCCGCGAGGGAATGACGGTCTCGGGAAGGCGGTTGGTTACAATGTGAGCGGGGAATTGGGCCAGGGTGGCCATGAGGCGCCCGCGCAGAAGGTTCGTCGCGTAGCGCGATATCAGATCCAGAATCTGTTGGCTGGCAGGTGTCCGAATGTCGAGCGCCACGCCACGCTGGGTCGCCTCGTCGGCGAGAACTTTCCAGACAGGCTCAGATTCGTCTTCAATGGCTCGGGCCGCGGCCGTCTCCACTATATCTTGGATGTGAGGTACCTTGACCAGCTGGCTTCTCCATGCGTTGCGGAACAACGCAGGATCCTCGTAGCTGCCGACGTAAAGCACCGGGATCGCTCGCTCCCCGGCCGGGCGCTGCGCCTTGCGGGCATCGAAGCTGATCGAGTTGTAGGCGCAGTTCAGGTGAACGATCGGGTGTCCATGCACATTCAGCAGATCTGCGTAACTCAGTGAGTCCTTGTCGGTCACTGCCACGATCAGCATCTTGCTTGGCGAATTGAGAGCTCGAAGCGAGCCTGGATAGTATGGTGGGTTTGCTACGACAGTCAGCAACGTCCGTCCAAAGCGATCGAAAGCGTTCTCAACGTTGCCGCCGTCACTGTCGTTGATGAACCAGTCGGTTCCATGCCCTCGTATCGAATAGACGAATTCAACTTCGTCGTCCTTTAGAAAGTCGACAGTCGAACGTTGATTCGTTGGATCGAGAAAAGTTACTCCGTATCCGAGTTCTTGAAAACTAGCAGCCGCTTGGCCAAGGCCGGTGATAATGACGCCGAAAGGGTCCAGGTTCGCTTCGACCTCGGGTGGAATGATGCCTATTTTTGACATTTTCGCCTGATGTATTGTAAAGTTAGATACTTATCTGAGGTCAATTTATAATATACCGGTCTGTGCGGCGGCGCTACTTGCTCTCGCTGCTCTCGATCACCACCAATCTACGGATAGCGTCACGCCGTCGCACGTGACCGTCAGGCGGATCTTCAGTATGGTCGCGCCATCGCTGTCGCACGGCGCTGCGGGGGAAGGCCCTTCGATAGGGAACGGCTCCGTTGAGATGTGGTTCGCGCCAGGCTGGGCTGGTGGGCTTCGAGGTGATCGATCGTGAAGATACCCGTGGGAAAGCCGTTGCTTCCGGTCACGGCGGACCTCGTTCCCCTGCTCCAGGAGCTCGACGGCAACCGGGTCTACTCCAATTTCGGGCCGCTGGTGAAGCGGTTCGAGGCGGAGCTGGTCCGACATTTCGGCGTGAAGGATGGCGGCGTCGTATCGACGGCGAACGGCACGGTGGGGCTGACCTTGTCGTTGCTTCCGGACACTCCCGGCAAACTCTGTCTGATGCCCGCCTGGACATTCGTTGCGACCCCGTTGGCGGCCATGCAGGCGGGCATGATTCCGTGCTTCGCGGATGTCGGGCCCGAAACCGGCGAAATGGAGATCGACGCTGTACGCGACAGGCTCGCGGCTGACGCCGAACAGATCGGCGCGATCGTCGTCGTGACGCCGTTCGGGCGGCGGATCGACGTGCAACCGTGGTGTGACCTTTCGGATGAGTTCGGCGTGAAGGTGGTCTTCGACGCTGCGGCAGGGTTCGATTCCTGGCGCGCCTGCGCGCCCCCGGCGATGATCAGCCTGCATGCCACGAAGCTGTTCGGGGTTGGAGAGGGAGGACTCATCGTCACGACCGACGAGAGTGTCGCCGGGCTGGTTCGCCAGCGCACGAATTTCGGTTTCCGCGGCAGTCGGGAGACCGGAATAATCTCCGCCAACGCGAAGATGAGCGAGTACCATGCGGCGGTCGGCCTGGCTGCGCTCGCCCGGTATCCGGAGACCCGGGCCCAATATGCACGGGTGCGGGACACCTACCGGCGCAACCTGAGTTCGATAGACGGCGTCCGCCTGTTCGAGACAGCCAACGATCCCGAGGTGACGGCAACGGTCGTGCTCGAGTTTGAGCGGCCTGTGGCCGAGCCTGTAGCGGAAGCCCTCGGCAGCTCGGGAATCGAGAGCCGGGCCTGGTGGGAGTTCGGCTGCCACGTCCAACCGGCGTTTCGAACGATGCCGAGGCTTCATCCGGACTTGCCGGCGACGGACATGATCGCGCGACGGACGCTTGGCGTTCCCTGCTTCCCGGATCTCGACGAGGAAACGATCGACCGGATCTGCGATCGGATTGCCGATGCAATGACCGGGCTTCGGAAGCGCGGCGGTCGCTGACGCGCCCGTCACTCCGATAAGACGCGAGACGGCGCGCAAGGATTGTCGCGGGACTATGCGGATAGGGTGGAACCGAAGTTTCAGAGGCAGGCATGGACGACGCAAGTGTTCATCTCGGCGAGGTTCGCCAGAACGGCTACACCGTTCTACGCGGTGCGGTGCCGATGAACGTGGTGGAAGACCTGCGGAACCGAACGGAACGGTTGCACGCTGTCGCGCCGTCGCTGAGCACCGATCGAGTTCCACGGCTCAATCGCGGGCACAAGATCCTGTACAATCTGCAGAACAAGGACATCGCGTTCCTGCAGGTGTTTACCAGGCATTCCGTTCTCATGCCGGTGCTCCGCGGATTGCTGAATGACCAGTGGTACCGGCAGATTCCAAGCGATCAGGCGAACTTCATTCTGCGCGGCCTGTTGGCGAGGGATGGCGGTGAGGCGCCGTTGCCGGGTCATATCGACTCGTTCATTCCCTCCTCCGGGCAACATTGCTGGATCTGTCAGGCTTCGCTGCTGCTCGATCCACACACCGAGGAGCGCGGCTCGACGCTGGTGGTGCCCGGATCGCACCTGTCGGATGCCTACGCTCCCCCGGACGCACTGGAGCGTTCGGTGCCGATCATCGGCCAGCCCGGCGACATTGTCCTGTGGGACGGGCGGATCTGGCATGGGACGCGAGCCAACGTGACAGGCCTCTCGCGCTGGGCGGTGATCGGGTCGTTCTGCCGCTGGTGGATCAAGCCTGCGTTCCAGTTCACGCAGACGCTTCCCTCGGATGCCTATGCCCGATTGAGCGACGAGGAGCGGGCCATTGTCGGCTTCTGCTCCGATGTGCCGAAAGACGAACTCGAGCGGATCGACATCAAACTCGGATATGACGATCTTCCGAGCCCGACGCCGACCATCAAGGCGCCGACTTCACAATAAATCCGGTCGGCATCCAGCCGAACGGCAACGTCTCGACGCGAGCAAAGGGGAGAACGTCCTGCACCGCGCGGGTTTCACCGGGCGCCAACTCGAAATTATACTGGTCTAGAATCAGAATTCCTCCGATCGCGAGGCGGGGCCAGAATGCCTCGAGTGCTTTTCGCGTGACGGCATAGGTGCCGCAATCGAGAAATATCAGTTTAAATCTGAGGTGCGGATGACTGACAAAGAAGTCATCGATCTCCCGCGTCACATCAAGACTGTGTATTTTGAGTATCGGATCTAACTGCTGGCATTCAATGAGGGCTCTCAGGCGGGCTTCGGGTTCCTGGTAGCTGGATTCGATCAGATTGTGATCGTCGTCCCCTGGGGTCATGCCTTGAAACCAGTCAAAGCCATGCACTTGCGTGAGCGCATTCGGTTCAAAGATCTGGACGAGCTTTGCGAAAAGGATTGACGCCGCACCTTTGTAGACACCCACTTCGGCAACGTGACCGGACAACCCCAGGGTGCGCTTGTACAACTCGTAAAGCGAAAGAAACCTTATGAGGGTCATGTGACCGGAAAATGCCGGGAAACCCTGAATGAGATCCTCGAATGTGAATCCGAGTTCCTTCATTTTCTGAATGGACTGGCGATAGGGCTCAGAGCGTGATTGGTACTTCACGCTCTCCAGATCCCCAGGGATGTAGTCCGGTTTGTCGCTCACGATTGCCATCCTACGGAAGGGTGAGTGAGATCGGAACGTGTCTGACTGCGCAGGGCGGCCGCACCGATCGGAATGCCGGCGCGATCGAGCTGGCCTCGTCGCGTGCTCCGGCGAGGAGCCGCGGCACGTAACGGCCGGCTTTCCGAACCGAAGCTCCGCCTATCGCTGCTGATCGTCCAGCTCCGCATTGGCGGCCCGCCGCACTGCATCGGTCAGCCAGTCATGCATGCTCCGGCCAGATTTCCGTCGGGCCTCTTCGGCCAGAGACTTCGCGTCGAGATCCACTCCCTCGAGCAGGCCGTAATAGCGCGTGCGATGGGTTCCGCCGCGTGCGCCCGGGATCTCGAAATCCAGGTTCGCCGTTGGCTCGCCTTCCTGGACGTCGAAATCGAAAAGATAGAAGACGCCGCCGATGATCCATTGCAGGCGAACGTTGCGCGCCTCGATGGGCAGGTCCTGAAACGGGATCTCGAAGCGGTAGTGCGGATTCGAGTTCATCAGTACGCGACCGAACTCCGTACTCCGCAGCCAGAGCGGCATGCTCTCGTCGCCGATCACCACCCGCCCCCCTGGCCGAGTGACACGTGCGATCTCGGAAAACGCGCGGCGGATATCGCCGAATGTGTTCAGGCCACCGAAATGAAAGACGGCGTCGAAGCAATTGTCCTGGAACGGGAGCCAGCATGCATTGCCGATGGAGAACTCGGTTTGCACTTTGCTTCCGCGCAGGCGATCGACCGCTTGATGAAGCATCGAGGGTGACAGGTCCTGTGCGAACAACTGCCCCTCTTCGCCCAATCGGGCGGCGATGCGTTCGGTGTCTCGACCAGTCCCGCAGCCGAGTTCCAGCACACGGGAGCCCGGCGACAGGCGCAGCAGGTCGACCATGTCGTTGCGCGCCTGATCCTCGTCAACGCCGAACGTCGCGAATGTCAGCGGCAGGTACTTGTCGTAGACGCCGGCTTCCCGTTCATAGTAGCCGAGGGTTTGAAGGTCGCTGCTGGGAAGCGTCGGCGGGTAAGTGAGGTCCGGTATGCCTGTGCGAACCGGATAGGAACGGCCTCCCGGACTTTCAAGCGAGGCGTCCCGGATCTCTGTCGCATCGCCGGTTGCGTCCAGCGGCCGCAGCGGCTGTGACGTCTCGGGGCAACGATAGAATTCAAGTGCGGATCGGCGCATGCTGATCTTCCCGCAGTAATTGTCGGCCTGTCCGGTGTCAGCGGACTTGCCTGGCGATGCCAAATCCGGAACGCCCGTAACCGTTGCCGCAGTAGAGCATAAACCGCTCTCCCGCCATGTCGAAGACGTGCGGATACGCGATCATCTCGGAATCCCACCCGGTTTCCGATGGCCTCGGACCGGCCTCCTGTGGATCCCGCGACCATGCGATGCCGTCGTCCGAGACCGCGGTTCCGATCCGGTAGCTCTGGCGTGTGCCACGGAACGAGAACCACATTCGGTAGCCCTCCGGATCCCGTATCACGCTCGGCCGGGCGATGGCCGTCTCGTCCTCGCTCGCGAACCCCACGGCGACAGCACCGTCGCGGGACCATCTCCGGCCATCGGAGGATCGAGCGGATTTGACCAGGTACCGGGACTGCAGCCCGGTCTCGCCGGGGCTCCACCCGACGCCGGAAAGATACCACATCTGCCACGCATCCCCGTCGCGCAGGACGCAGGGATTGGTGACGTAATAGGGGTCGGCTTCGTCGCGATCCATGAACGGGCCGGCGGGTCGCTGCAGCGGCGCCACGCTCCGGCTTTCCGCCATTCTCGCGCGGCCCAACCCGTGATGAAAAGGCACGGTGGTGCGCACGTTCCACCCGATGAAGTACAACTCGAAGCCATCGGCCAGGGGAGTTATCCAACTGGGCATCACGCCGCAATCGTCGAACTGTCCCCGCGGGCCCGGGGCTAGGAAGGGCTCGTCGCTCAGGGCGAGAATATCGCTCGGGGCGTTCACATCGATCTCCAGCCAGGCGATATGCGATCGGTTGAGGCGATCCCTCGGTGAAAAGAAGATCCGCAGTCGCCGGTCGTCGATCGGGAGGCCGAATGGCAAGGAGGTATGGCTCGTCATCCACGCCCGCTGCCCGTCGGCATGGAAGATGCGGCCTAGTTTCTCCCAGAGCATTAGTGGGCCTCGCAGGGGTGGCATTTTGGCGGAGCGCGATCGAGCGGCGATACGCGCCTCGAGGGGGAACGGGTATTTGCTTGGCTGCCCTCGTGCACGAATGCTCCGATCGTGATGGAGTACGCTGGAGCCCATGGAGAACCCAATGCCTGCAGTCCCGTCAAGCGAGACGCGTCCGATCGTCGTCTTCGGCGCCGGTCAGACAGCCGAGGTGGCCGCCTTCTATCTGGAAGGCGATGGATGCCGAAACGTCGCGGGGTTTTGCGTCGACGCCGCGTATCTGCCGCCGGGCAACTTCCTCGGTCGCCCGGTGGTGCCGCTGGACGGCCTCGCTTCGGCATTTCCACCGGAGTCGCATGACATTTTTGTCGCACTCAGCTTCGCTGGACTTAACCGGCCCCGTGCGGAAAAATACGCGCAACTGACAGCAATGGGATACCGGGCAGTCCGGTTCGTTCATTCGCGGGCAATGGTCGCTCCCGACATTCCGATCGGTCCCAATTGTCTGATACTCGAAAACAATGTCGTGCAAGTCGGGACGCGGATCGGATCCAATACGTTTCTATGGTCCGGCAATCACGTTGGCCATCACTCAGTGATCGGGGATCATTGTTATATTTCGTCTCATGTCGTTATTTCGGGCGCTACCGTGATCGGAGATTACACATTTATAGGTGTAAATGCCACGATCAGGGATAACATCAGTATCGGCTGTCGGAATATCATTGGTGCTGCTTCGATAATCCTATCTGATACAAAGGACGGCAGTGTGTTTCGCGCTGAAGAGACGAAAGTGCGGCGAGTATCGAGCGATCGGGTCGCGAAAATATAGGGGCTGTCATAAGGCAGGCGGATTGCGGGTGGATGTATTGTTGAATTTAAAATCGTCCGATCGTGGAGCAGTGTCTTGATGTGCTCGGATAGTACGGCGGTGCTTCAGTCGATTTCTGAAGACGGATATGCGATCGTCTCGAGTTTGGTCAAAGACGACCAATTGAGCCAGTTCGAATCCGATATGAAGGTTCTGGCGCTGCGGCAGACGGAGCGTTGTGGCGGTACGGCTTCTGTCGATTTGCCGTTGTCGGCAGTGCTGCGAAATCTCGCCAAACTCAACCTTGGCGCTTACTTCGCCACACTGCGGATGTGCGAGTCGCTTTACAGCCTGTACCGTATCGCGACCAACGATGGCCTGAGCGCTGTGGCGAAGGCTTTGCGCATCGAGGTTCCGGTGTTCCCGATCAATCTCCGCGTGCACATCATGGATGCGGAGATCAATGATGTCCTGGAGGCTGCGGGCGGCTACAATGTAACGCCTCAACACCAGGATTGGCCGGCGCTGCGGTGCAGCCTGGATTCCTTGGTCTTGTGGATACCGACCTCCGATATCGGAGCCGGGGAGTTTGGTCTCGATGTCGTGCCGGGGAGCCATAAGCGCGGCGCATTGCCGACAGCGCCCCATAAGTTCGGGCATACCCTTGGCGCGGAGGTGGCATATCCCGACGAAGCTTTCGTCCGGCCCGGCATGAAGCGCGGAGACGGTCTCCTGTTCTCGACATTTCTCGTGCATCGCACCGCAACGCCCACGGGCAGGGACAACTTTCGAATGGCATTGGGCCTCCGCATGTCGAACGCGGCGCATCCCGAGTTCATCGAAAGAGGGTCTCCCCGGTCGTATCGAACGGTGGTCGAGTACGATCACGGCGATTTTTTAAATAACGAAGAGAAAGTAAGAGTGTATTACGAGAGCCTCGCGGTGCGGGAGAATTCGTAGATTTGCAGAGTAAAAATGCAATGGCTGCCGGTTGTACGATAGCGGTTATGCAGCCATATTTCATGCCGTACGCCGGTTACTTCAGGTTGTTTGCTGCCGCCGACCTTGTTGTCCTGTTTGATTGCGTGCAGTTTCCGAGACGCGGCAGGGTGCACCGCAATATTTTGCCGTTGGCCGATGGCCGTGCCGAGTGGTTGACCTTGCCGGTCGCCGCCAGTCCGCGTCACACCCGGATAAGCGAGATCCGCTTCAACGAGGAGCATCTCGCTGACTGGCCGCGTCGCCTTGATCGGTTTCCCAGCCTCAGGGAGCCGGCAGATCCCGAAAGGCGGCACCTCCAGACAGTCGTTCGAAATATCGACGTTGGCTTCGTGGATTTCCTGACGCGCGGTCTTGCCGAAACCTGCAAGTCCTTGATGCTGCCATTCAACGTGGTCCGCTCAAGCGATCTCGATATGCCGGCAGAACTGGTCGGCGAAGAGCGCGTTATCGCAATTGTCGAAGCGCTGGGCGGCTCAGTATACGTGAACTCACCTGGTGGATTGTCATATTACAATCCGGATTTATTTCGCCGAAGAGGAATCGAGCTGAAGTTTCTGGCGCCGTTTGGCGGTTCGAATTGGAGTATTTTGCATCGCCTCATGGTCGAGCGCTGCGCCGATGTCGCCCTGGAGGTTCGGCGGGAAACGCAATTTCTGTAACTTCGTTCCGTCCTGGGCAGGGCTGAAGGTCACCCCCCCAGCGCCCCCCACACCGCATGCACGTCCTCCACCACCACATCCGCCAGCGGCGCCAGCACCTCCATCGGCGACGTCCCCGTCAGCACCCCCACCACCCGGCCGCAGCCGGCCGCCCGCCCCGCCGCCAGGTCGGCCGGCGAGTCGCCGACCATCGCCACCTCGGCGGGATCCAGGTTCATGGCGGCGCAGAACGCCAGGATCATGCCGGGCTCCGGCTTGGCGCCGTGGCCGGAATCGTATCCCGCCACGAAGTGCAGGCGGTCGGCGATGCCGAGCCGGCCGAGCGTCGCGTGTGCCGCCCGCTCGGTGTCGTTGGTCGCCACCCCCAGCCGCAGGCCGTGCGCCAGCAGCCCGTCGAGCAGGCCGACGAGGTCGCCGACCGGGCTCAGCAGCTCCAGCACCCGGCGCTCCCAGAATTCGTCGAGCCAGGGCACCAGTTCGTCGAGCCCCGGCAGCTCCGGGCTGATCGCCTTCCAGCGCGCCGCCACCACGTCGGTGGTGCCCGACGCCAGCAGGGTGTCGGGGAGCACCTTGCCGGTGGCGGCGTCGCGGCCGGTGACCTGCAGCCACACGCTGGCCATCTCCGGCCGGCCGATGCCGTCGGCCAGCGCGGCCGCACTCTCCACGAACACCGGCGTCCAGCTGCGCTCGAAGTCGATCAGCGTGCCGTCCTTGTCGAACACGATCCCGCGCACCGGCCCGGTCATCGATTCCCCCGCCACCCGCTGCGTCCTCCTCAATCGCCCGCGCGGCGGCGCAGCAGGCCGTCCCACAGCTCGGCCTCGCCGACCACGCCCAGCACTGTGCCGCCGGCGTCGACCACTGGGAAGGGGCCGCCGCGCGAACGGGCGAGTGCGGCCAGCTCGCGCATCGGCGTGTCGGGGCCGACGGCACGGTCGCGGATGCGCTCCAGGTCGGCCGCCTCGCCGGGCCGCGGCCGCCGCATCAGCGACGCGGCGCAAAGCACGTTCAGCGGGTTGACGTTGGCCACGAACGCCTCGACGTAGTCGGTCGCCGGCCGGGTGACGATCGTCTCCGGCCGGCCGTACTGGATGATCCGGCCGCCCTCCATGATGGCGATGTGAGTGCCGAGCTTCAGCGCCTCGTCGAGGTCGTGGCTGACGAACAGGATGGTCTTGCGCAGCGTGCGCTGCAGCTCCAGCAACTCGTCCTGAAGATGCCCGCGGATCAGCGGGTCGAGGGCGGAGAACGGCTCGTCCATCAGCAGGATGTCGGCATCGGTGGCGAGTGCGCGGGCGAGGCCGACGCGCTGCTGCATGCCGCCCGACAGCTCGTGCGGCCGCTTGTCGGCCCACTGCTCGAGCCGGACCAGCGCCAGCTTCTCGTCGACCAGGCGGTCACGGTCGGCCCGGCCGAGCCCGCGCAGCTCCAGCCCGAGCCCGACATTCTCGCGCACCGTGCGCCACGGCATCAGCGCGAACTGCTGGAACACCATGGCGATGCGCCCCGTTCGCAGCCGCCGCAGCGTGGCGGCGTCGCAGGCGGCGACGTCGATTGGCGCCTCCTCCGCATCCACAGGGCCGCCATCCGCACGTCCACCGACCAGCACCCGGCCGCGCGCGACACGGTTGAGGCCGTTGACGCAGCGCAGCAGCGACGACTTGCCGGAGCCGGACAGCCCCATCAGCACGCAGATCTCGCCCCGGTCGATGCACAGCGTGGCGTCGCGCACCGCGACCACGGCCCCGGTGCGCTGCAGCACGGTGTTGCGGTCGGCGCCGGCGTCGAGCAGCTCGAACGCGGCCCGCCGGGCGGCCGGGCTGCCGAACACCACGTCGACGTTCTCGAAGGCGATCGCGTCCATGCCCGCGCCCGCTATTGCCCGCCGCCGGGCGGGTCGGCGCGGCGCATGATGCGGTCCATCAGGATGGCCACCACCACGATCGCCAGGCCGGCCTCGAAGCCCTGGGCGATGTTGACGGTGTTCAGCGCCCGCACGACGGGCTTGCCGAGGCCGTTGGCGCCGACCAATGCGGCGATCACCACCATCGACAGCGACAGCATGATGCACTGGGTGACGCCGGCCATGATGGTCGGCATGGCGTGCGGCAGCTCGACCTTCAGCAGCAGCTGCAGCCGGGTGGCGCCGAACGCCTCGCCGGCCTCCAGCAGCGGCCGCGGCACGCTGCGCACGCCAAGTGCCGTCAGCCGGATCGGGGCGGGCAGCGCGAACACCACGGTGGAGATCAGCCCCGGCACCACGCCGAGGCCGAACAGCATCAGGGTGGGGATCAGGTAGACGAAGGTCGGGATGGTCTGCATCAGGTCGAGCACCGGCCGGATCGCCGCGTGGAACCAGCGGTTGTGTGCGGCGTAGATGCCGGCCGGCACGCCGATGGCGACGCAGGCCAGGGTCGCCGACAGCACCAGCGCCAGGGTCTCGACCGTCGCCTCCCAGTAGCCGAGGTTGAGGATCAGCAGCAGCCCGCCGAGCACCATGGCGACGAGGACCGCCGACCGGTGCAGCCACCAGGCGAGGCCGGCGACCGCGGCGATCAGCAGCACCGGCGGCACCGCGGCCAGCAGCGCGATCACGCCCTCGATGGCCCAGCCCAGGCCGTCGGAGAACGCCCGGAACTCGGCGTGGAAGTTGTCGGTCAGCCACTCCACGAAGGTCTTCACCCAGCGCCCGAGGCCGAGCTTGTGCTCCTCGACGAAGGCGGAGACGGGGTCCATGGCGGGTCAGGGTCGCGTTGGCCGGCCGGTCCTTCGTGGCGCACCGCTGCGCGGCGCGCACCTCAGGACGATAGGGGGAGGGGACGGCGTCGAGCTTCCATCTGTCGCCCTGAGGTGCCCTGCGCGCAAGCGCAGGGCCACGAAGGGCCGGGTGGGCACATGCTCCGCCCTCAAAGCCCAAGCCCCTTCGTCACCGCCGCCTTGGCGTCGCCGCCCTTGCGCGTCGTGACACCGTCGAGCCAGGACATCGCCATCGCGGGATGTGCCTTGAGGTACTTCGCGGCCGCCTTCTCGGGATCCATGCCGTCGTCGAGGATCGAGCCCATGATCGCGTTCTCCATCTCCAGGGTGAACTTCAGGTTGCCCAGGAACCGGCCCAGGTTCGGGCATTCCTTGACCAGCCCGGCGCGGACGTTGGTGTAGACCGTGGCCCCGCCGTAGTCCGGCCCGAAGAAGTCGTCGCCGCCGGCGAGATAGGCGAGCTCGAAATTGGCGTTCATCGGGTGCGGCGCCCAGCCGAGGAAGGCGATCCACTCCTTGGCCCGCACCGCGCGCGCCACCTGGCTCAGCATGCCCTGCTCGGAGGATTCCACGATCTGCCAGTCCTTCAGGCCGAAGGCGTCCTTGTCGATCATGTCCTGGATCAGCCGGTTGCCGTCGTTGCCCGGCTCGATGCCGTACAGCTTGCCGCCGAACCTGGCCTTGTTGGCGTCGAGGTCGGCGAAGCCCTTCACCCCGGCCGCCGCCACATAGGCCGGCACCGCCAGCGTGTATTTCGCCCCGGTCAGGTTGGCGCCGAGGCTCTCCACCGACTTGTCGTCGAGATAGGGCTGCAGGTCGGCGGCCATCGACGGCATCCAGTTGCCGAGGAAGGCGTCGACATCCTTGTTCTTCAGGCTGGCATAGGTCACCGGCACCGACAGGATCTGCGTCTGCGGATCGTAGCCGAGCGCCTTGAGCACCACCGAGGCGGTGGCGGTGGTGGCGGTGATGTCGGTCCAGCCGACGTCGGAGAAGGTGACGTCCTTGCAGGCGTCGGGATCGGCTGCGAAGGCCGGGCCGGCGGCGAGAATGGCGGCGGCGAGTGCCGCGGCGCCGAGCGAGCTGCGCTTCATGGAAGCCCCCGTTTCTGTCGTTCTGGTTGTCGCCAAGCATGCCGATCGCGGCCGGAAAGGCAAGGCGGCGGTCCCGCGAATCGGAGCGGCGGGTGGGTCCCGGAGCCGGGCGCTCACGCGCCCCCTCCGGGATGACGAAGGAGAGAGCGGGGCTTCCCCAACATCGTCATCCCGGAGAGTCCGCGCGAGCGGACGGCTCCGGG
>Ga0209347_1000518_pt1 | contig 94698 bp, 87 predicted proteins | sample AutmiccommuBRH23_FD_187382 | JGI IMG/M metagenome (GOLD analysis project Ga0209347, IMG submission 187382) | Deep subsurface microbial communities from Mt. Terri, Switzerland - Autotrophic microbial communities BRH/23 (SPAdes) (version 2) | ecosystem: Environmental > Aquatic > Deep subsurface >...
AAAAATAAAAAAATTACTCATTTTCTAAAAACATATAAAAGCTTGAGACCCCTTGCAAATCAAGGATTCTCAAGCTTTGTATTTGTATCAAGTGTCAAAGACAGGATTATAACTGTGGAGTCGATACAGTGCAATGTTTTTTTAGGTATTAGCGTAAAATTTGCTCCACTTCATCTGCGTCCAGATCCATTATATAGTTAATACCCGTAACATCGGCAGCCTCCCTGGTCAGGGCGGTTATATCATCCCTGGTAATGTACTGCAGCCCGAATTTACGGGCTCCACACATAAACTGGCGTAGACCCTGGGCCAGGCGCGCGAAATAAGAATACACGCCAATAGCGCCTACGGGCAGCCGGTTATAATCTTCCGGCCCCAGCTTTTCCTTGAGTTCACTGGCAGCTATGAACACTTGCTCGATGGTTTCGCCGTACTTTTTGTATTCGGCAGGCACCTTGCCGGCCTTGATCGCCTCGCCCACAGTTTTACCCACCATGGCAGCGGAAAGTGCAGAGCGGGCCATACCTATGGCCTTGATGTGTGGGGCGCCCATAGCCAGGCCCTTGAACATATGATCTTCCAGAGTTAAGCCGCCGGCTATAGCCACGGGGGGCACATAGGCACCTTTGGCCGCCAGCCGGTCCAGGTACTGCACCAGCAAGGCCTGGATATAAACTGTAGGTACGCCCCACTCGTTCATCATTCTCCAGGGGCTCATACCGGTGCCGCCGCCGGCCCCGTCCACGGTAAGCAGGTCCAGCCTGGCATCGGAGGCATATTTTACAGCCCTGGCTAGATCCGCTGGGCGGTAGGCGCCGGTCTTCAGGAACACGTATTCGGCGCCGCAGCCGCGCAATTCCTCTACCCTGGCCATAAAAGAATCATACTCCACCATACCGATCCGGGAATGGCGCTCGAATTCGGAGAAGGCACCAGCTTTGTAAGCAGCCTGCACTCCCGGATCCTGCGGATCGGGCAGCACTATATATCCGCGTTCTTTAAGCTGCAGCGCCCGCTCCAGGGTATCCAGCTTAACCTCGCCGCCAATATCTTTGGCACCCTGGCCCCATTTCAGCTCAACGGCCCGCACACCCAGCTTCTCCAGGGCATACTCCTGTACCCCCAGCATAGTGTCCTCCACATTGGCCTGAATGGCAATAAACCCCTGGCCGCCGTACCATTTGGTAAAATCTTTGACCCTGCGTTCCAGATTAGGCGAGTGTACCACCCGGCCGTTTTTGATCTCCACCGCAGGGTCCATAGCGCAGACATTTTCACCGATAGCAATGCCGATACCAGCAACGGCAGCACCGGCGGCCAGATGGTCCCAGTTGTTGGCAGCCACATTGGTTGAGCCCATAGCTGCTATTACAATAGGAAGGTTTAATTTCAAATCGCCTTTGGAGCCTACGGCGGTCTCCAGGCTTACTGCAGGAAATATAGCCACTTCGGGGTCGGCCTTAATGCCCTGGGCACCCACAGCTGTACCCATAATATTGAAGTGGGAATAATCCAGCGGGTAATCCTTTTCCGAAGCAGAGGTGGTTTTGCCAAAAGGCTGGGGATAAAGAACTTCCTTCCCCCGTATGGCGGATTTGCCTATTTCGCAAAGCCCGGGACAGCCGTCCAGGCAGGTTACACACATGCCGCTATACGGGCACTTGCTCGCACCGGTACGGAGCTTGGTCAGCGTTGCTGCTGTAGCGTTGATGCCATTACTGTAACTCATTAAGTTTCATCCTCCTAAAGCACTGATAATTAAAATTTGCGGCAGTTTCCCTGCCGTTTGTAAGCTATTCTTTTCTCTTCTCTCTTTTTTCCTGATCATATTGTTTCTGTGTCTTTGCGATTTAATGAAATACTGTTCAATTATATACACAGCAAATGTTACTCTATACATCCCTCCCCGGCTAATTAATGGGAGAAAACAAAAAACGCCCCCATACGAATTGCGTCAACAATCCGTATTAGGACGTCATTGCCCCATCAAGCTATTTACATAAACCAGTATAACACCGGAAGAAATAAAATCAACCTAACTACTTCAAGAATATTGTATACACTTTAGTACTACTTCTGGTAAAAAGCTATTATGTTTTTTGCAATTCTTAACATGGGCAGGGATTTGTCCATGCTGAGTCTTTGAATATATTTGAACGCTTCTTTTTCAGTCAGTGCCTTCTTTTCCATCAACAGCCCCTTGGCCTTCTCCACCAATTTTCTTGTTTCCAGTTCCTTCCTTAACTGTTCTATTTCTCCGGCCAGGCGCATAGCCCTGTCAAAATTGGCCAGCGCTATTTCTATAACCGGCTGGATAGTAACATCTTGAACTGGTTTCAGCATAACGCCATATACCCCCGGCATCCAAGCGTAATCCTCGATTTCACCGAGGCTATGTGAAACCGCCATAATAACCGGCGCCACCCTGTGTTCATCAATTATTTCAGTTACATTCATATTTTCAGTGCCCGGGAGATGGGGGTCAAGCACCACCACGTTCGGTTCCTGCTGAAAGATCAACTGCAGCGCACCGCGAGCCTCAACCGCCTCACCAACCACCATGTAGTCGGCGTGCCTGAAAACTTCCTTTAAAGTCCTGCGAAAAATGACGTCTCCGTCCGCTATGACTATTCTGGTACCAAACATTGTTGTCACACCTCAGGATAAATAAAACCGCCAGAGCACTGGCTCGAAATAACAGTTCAATTTTAACACGCTCAAATAAAAAATCATATAGCAAGGAAAGCTGACATTTTCTGCGGTTTTTGCAAATATAAATATGGCAGGAGGTGACGTCGTTGAAAAAAGGTCGCATTAGAAAGGTATTTCCCGGGGGCAACACATCCCGGGGCTTTTATTCCTTTTACGACCACATTATAGAGCAGGATGCCGCCAGGATTTTTATTATCAAGGGCGGCCCCGGGGTGGGCAAATCCACCTTTATGCGTAAAATAGCGGAGGCCATGCTGGAAAAGGGCTTTGACTGCGAATACCACTGCTGCGGTTCGGACAACGGCTCTCTCGACGGGGTGGTGTTTCCCGCCATCCGGGTAGCCCTCCTGGACGGCACGGCCCCCCATATAGTGGACCCCAGAAACCCGGGGGCGGTAGATGAAATCATCCACCTTGGCGACCACTGGAACGAAGCCGGCCTGAAAAGCCATAAGAAGGAGATACTGGAAACCAACAAAGAAGTCGGCAGACTGTTTAGACGGGCCTACGGCTACCTGGCCTCGGCCAAAATATTTCTGGATCAGGTGGAATCCTATTACCGTGATACGCAAGCACTTAACGCCGGCGCGCTGGATAAACTCTGTCTTGATCTGGTGCATGAAATATTCGAGGGTAAAACACGGCAGACCGAAAATCCCCGGGCACGCCACCTATTTGCCACAGCCATAACGCCCGCCGGCCCGGAGAGTCACCTAAACACGCTGGTGGATCATTTGTCCAAACGCTATATTGTCAGCGGCGACGACGGCACCGGCAAGAGCACCCTGGTGGCCCGCCTCATGGACGCAGCCATGATGCGCGGCTTCAATGTGGAGGCTTACCACTGCGCCCTGACCCCGGAGAATATCGATCACCTTATTATACCGGCCCTGGACGTGGCGGTGATAAACTCCGTTGAGCCCCACTTTTACATGCCCGGGGAAAACGATGCGGTTTTCGACACCATGCAATTTGTAAACCCCATCGTTAACGAACAGTACCTGGCGGAAAAAACAGTAGCCAGGGAGATGTACCGCCGCAGCATGGAACTGGCCGTCGAATTCATCGCCAAGGCTAAAGGCGAGCATGACCGTATGGAAGCCTTCTATACGCCCTATATGGACTATACAGCGATTAATACCCGCAGGGAAAAGACCCTGCAAAGAATCCTGGAGATTGCGGATTTTAGAAGCCCGGCTAGCCCATAGCCGGGCTTTTTTCTATTTAAGCAAATCTGCCATGAATTCGGCAAACCTTTTAAAATCCTCCACTCGCTTCATATATAAAACTGCAGTTATCAGAATGGTATATAATATATGGTAAATAATAAAATAACTTCTTCCGGGAGGAATTTGCAATGGAACTCAAGGAAGCTATTTTTTCACGCCGGAGCATAAGAAAATTCAAACCCGACCCCGTACCAGGGGAACACATTTATGAAATGCTGGAGGCTGCAAGGCTGGCCCCCTCCGGCTCCAATCTGCAGCCTTTCCGGTTTGTGGTCATCAGGAGTGAAAAAGCAAGAGAGCAACTAGCTTCTGCCACACTGAAATTTGTTACCGAGGCGCCGGTGGTAATAGCCTGCTGCACCGACTTGACTGCGATGGACGGCAGAAAAGAGCGCATGAAGGAACTGGCCGAATCCGGAGCCTTTACCGGAGCAACTATGGGTAAAGTCAACCCCGCCGATTACGCCGACCGCTGGAAGGACAGCAATGCCATCCCCGCCTATTTAAATCTTAATACCGCTATAGCCATAGAACACCTTATTTTAAGAGCCACCGACCTGGGACTGGGCACATGCTGGGTAATGCTGTTTAAGCAAAAAGAGATCAAAGATTTGTTAGACCTGGGCGAACAGTACGCCGTGGTCGCCCTGATTCCAGTGGGCTACCCGGACCAGGACCCGGGTCCGAGACCACGGCTCCCTATGGAACAAATTTTACTCAAGGAAATATAATTATCAGCCGGAAATAATTAATCCGGCAGCACGGTGTTTATACCCAGGGCCAGGCAAAACCGTTAATAAATATTTAAAAAAATTGTTTCAGAAAAAAGGTAATAATCAGATAACATCGAAATTAATAACATATTTACAAACGGTTTGGGATAACACCACAACAAGTCTTCACAATGGTCTCTTAATGCCTTTAGGTGGTGCACCTCAGAAGCAATAACGCCGCAACAATTCTTTAGCTACGCCACGGGGACGGTTCCATCGCTTTCCCTTCGGTACTTCGCTGCGCTTCGGAAGCGATCGAACCGTCCCCATGGCTCCGCTAACTTTTAGTTTACGCTGTAGTACTGGCTTCGAGCTTTATGACAGGAGGTTGTTTATAATATGGAAACAATTAGAAGACTAAAGGGCTACCTGGAACCGGAATCAATAACCATTATAGGTGTATCCACCCGAACGGGCACGGGAACTTTTAATATTTTTGAAGTAATGCTGAACAGCAACTACATAGGCCGTATATACCCTGTAAATCCCAAGGGCACAGATATTCTTGGCCACAAAACTTACAAATCAGTGGCCGAAGTGCCCGAAATAACCGATTTGGCCATTATATCCATTCCCCGGGAAGCTGTACTCGGCGCAGTTAAAGATTGCGTTACCAAAGGCATAAAATCCGTTGTCATTATCACCCAGGGCTTTGCGGACGCCGACGCCGCCGGGCAGACCATGCAGCAGGAACTTTTACATGCGATACGGGGTACCGGCACCAGCATTATAGGCCCTAATACGCTGGGGGTGGTCAATTTACGCAATGATTACTACACCTCTTTTGTTAACTTTATTAAACAGGCCAACGACACCGCCGTTGTCTGCCAGTCCGGCATTTTTATAGCGGCATCCCTGGATTTAACCGCAGGCCTGGGGCTGTGCATTGACGTTGGCAATGCCTGTGATATAGGCTTTAACGACGCGCTGGAATATTTTGCACAGGATGCTCAAACCCGGGTTGTCAACATGCACATGGAAGGCATCCACGGAGGCTGTCGCTTCATGGAAATAGCCGCCCTGGCCAGCAGAAGAAAACCTTTGCTGTGCTACAAGACCGGTCGTAGCGAGGCCGGGGCCAGGGCCGCCGGTTCTCACAGCGGCTCCCTAGCCGGGGAGGACCACGTATTCGGCGCCGTCTTCCGGCAGTGCGGGGTTATCCGGGTGCAGGATGTGGAGGACATGCATTACCTGAATAAGACTTTTTTAACCTACCCGGGCATGTCAGGCCGCCGTATCGGAGTGGTTACCATCAGTGGAGGGGCTGGTATCGCCACCATTGATGCCTGTTCTGACCAAGGCCTTGAGGTGGCTGATTTAACTAACGAAACACTAAAAATACTGAACGACGTGTCCCCTGACTGGATGAATGTCAATAATCCGGCCGATATATGGCCCGCAGGCATGTCCAGGGGCTACCTGCCTATAGTTGAACTTTCTCTGGAAACGGTTCTATCGGATCCCAACGTAGATGCCTGCATATGTATAAACGGTGGCTACCAGGACCCCGAGGATAACGTACTGGATGCCAGCGATATTATCAAAGAGGTGGCCCGGCGCCATATGGACAAGCCCCTGGCGGTTTGGGTTGCCGGCCCCAGCCGGGAAAAGTACAGGCCTTTATTAGAAAGCAGTGGAAATGTGGTGGTTTACCCTTCCCCGGACCGGGCAGCCAGGTCCCTGGCCATGCTTTGTCAATATCATACGGAAATAAAAAACAGGTCCGTCACCAGCCCTGAAACATTCACCGATATTAATACTCCGGATGTGGCAGTTATAATCAAGCAACACCTTGACGCCGGGCCGGTCACGGTAAACGAGCCGGTGCTGGAAATGCTCAGCCTTTACGGCATTCCTGCTATCACCTCCCGCAAGGCCGCCAACCCCGGCGAGGCCCTGGCTGCCGCATCTGCCACAGGTTATCCGGTGGCTATGAAAATAGTCAGTCCCCAGATATCCCACAAATCGGATGTGGGAGGGGTATGCCTGAATATCGGAGATGCCGGGAAACTGGCAGTAGCATATGAAGATATGCTGCAGACGGTAAAAACCAATGCGCCCGGGGCATCCATCGAAGGTGTGCTGATCCAGCCCTACCGTCCCGGTGGGGTGGAGGTTATCCTGGGGGTTAAACAAGACCCGGAATTCGGGCCGGTGCTGGTATTCGGCCTGGGCGGAATCTACGCCGAACTCTTCAGGGACGTTTCTTTTAGGATAGCACCGCTAAGCCGCCGGGAAGCACTGGATATGATCAGGGAAACCAAGGTTTATAAATTGTTAAGTGGATTCAGAGGAGCCGCCGTGGGCGACATCGACGCTGTGGCTGATTGCCTGCTACGCCTGAGCCAGTTGGCCTGCGATCACCCGGAAATAAAGGAACTGGATATCAACCCCCTGCTGGTATCCCCCCAGGGCGTACTGGCAGTGGACGCCAGGGCTGTGCTGGCAAGCTAATTTAGCCCAACGTGAGTCCCCCCTCACTCCATGCAACCCCTTTGCCCTTCGCAAAGGGGTTGCTGCTTTTATGCAAAAAAAAGACCGCGCCAGAAGCAACGGCCACAATGAAGGAGGTTGTAAAATCTTTAAAGGATTATTTTGTATTATAATTTTCGCAGGTTAAAAGCACTTTAAATCCAGGTTATTATTCGTCTATAAAAGTGTTACCATAATTTTATTCGTCCGTAACGTAACGTTAACTTAATTTACCCGGTTATTTTACCGATATAAATTACAATTACCAACAAGTAGGGCTATGATACTTTAATTGGGGGAATGTAATTGAATACAGTGGTGCTGGATACCAACGTTCTGCTGGACAGGCCCGTGGACCAAACGCTGTTGTCATTTAACCCGTGCAAGGTAGTTATCCCTCTGGCGGTGCTAAGTGAACTGGATAATTTCAAGGGACTGGACGACTCAAGAGGCTACTGCGCCAGGCAGGCTATAAGATTTCTGGACTCTTTGCGACCCAATCTGCACAAGGGAGTTCCTCTGGACTCAGGACACACCATATTCGTGGAAGTAAACCATGTGGATGTGGAACTGCCGGAAGCTCTCATCAGAAACCACACCGACACCAGAATACTGGCCATCACCAAAGGTCTGCAAAAAACAGAAGATGTTTCCCTGGTAACCCAGGACACCTGCGTCCGCATTATTGCTGACTCTCTGGGCATACCTGCGGAAAACTACGTGGTGGAACGAGTCGACCTGGACAACCTGTATAGCGGCTGGTCGGAGCTCCATATCACCGACAGGGAGGTACAGTCATTTTACGAGAATGGTTGCTTTGAACCAGGTAAAAAATTTACGGCAAATGAATATGTAGTCATGCGGGACTCATCAGGGGGAAAACACCCTGGACGGTACCACGCCGGACGCGGTGTTGTTGCCCCCCTGGGAAGAGAATTGCATGCTTTTGGAATATCACCTGCTGAGAATAATATAGAGCAGGTTTTTTTACTTGATGCCCTGCTGGATCCGGGAATACAACTAGTCAGCGTGCTGGGACCGGCGGGTACAGGCAAGACACTGCTGGCGCTGGCGGCAGGATTGCAGCAGGTAGTCAACCTGAAAAGGTATGACAAACTGGTGGTAACCAGAGAGCTCATCCCCCACGGCAGGGATATCGGAGCATTGCCCGGCACCAAGGAAGAAAAAATAAGCGCCTGGATGGGCGCTGTGTTCGATAATCTGCAGTACCTGGTGAGACATTTTTCCACGGGCAAATACGATGAAAAGTCCAATCCCGCCGAAAGGGTTAAAAGGTTCATGGAAGAAGGATTTGTGGAACTGGAGTCGCTAACCTACATCAGGGGCAGGTCCATTCCCAACCAGTGGATCGTAGTGGATGAAGCTCAGAATCTTACCAAAGAAAACATCAAGACCATCATCACCAGAGCCGGCAAGGGCACCAAGATTGTGGTCACCGGCGATATCCAGCAGATTGACAACTGCAGACTGACCGCCACCAACAACGGGCTTGTTACTCTGGTAGACAAATTTAAAGGGCAGGAAATATACGCTCATATATCCCTGAGCCGCAGCGAAAGAAGTAAGCTGGCGGCCCTTGGGGTTGAGTTGCTACCATAACGGTATATCAGCCTCCAGGAGGCCATTGAAAAACTGCGCCTGGCTGGGAAGTGTGAAATAAGAGGTTAGAAGTGAGTGTCTCAAGGGAATTCATAAAGCGAATTCGTCCTATATTCCCACTTCTGACTTCCAATGTCTTACGTCTCAATTTTGAACAGCCCCTGTAATTTTTCGAAACTTATACTAAAGACTCATAAACTTTGTATTCGTACGCTCCGCGCATCAGGCTCCGATTTCTGCGATAACTTATTAATAAAAGGAGTGGTTTTACATGTTAGCCCGGGGTTCAAAAGGATCGGATGTGCTGGAACTGCAGTTAAATCTGATGAAACTGGGTTATAATCCCGGCTCCTGCAACGGTTTCTACGACGCCAGGACCGAAGAGGCAGTCATGCTGATGCAGAAAGACAGCAAAATCCCCATTAGCGGCATAGTGAACCAGGAAACGGAAAAACTGATTTACCAGCTACTGCACCAGATGTCCACTAATATGCACAAATCATCCCAACACAGGGAGAGCACCAGTTTTGACCCCGCCCATGCATAAACAGTATTGTTGAGTAAACCATGATATCCATGTCATCAGATGTCCCAGCGGCAAAATCAATTAGTATTGACCCAATCTTTTACTTTCACGATCATCTCCACTTCGCAGGACGCTCCCAGCGGCAATTCGGCCACGCCCACCGCCGACCTGGCATGCAGCCCGGCTTCTCCGAATATTTCCCCAAGCAGTTCGGAAGCCCCGTTTATAACTCCGGGCTGCTTGGTAAAGCCGGGAGCGCTGTTCACAAAGCCGGTCACTTTAACTATCCTCTCTATATTGTCCAGGCTGCCCACAATCCCTCTGACTGCGCTAAGACAATTCACCACGCAAATCCTTGCCGCCTGGTAGCCTTGCTCCTCGGTCACCTCGCCACCCACCTTGCCCTTATATTGCATCTCCCCGTTGACAAAGGGCAGTTGGCCGGAGGTATACACGTAATCATCTACACGGACCGCCGGCACGTAGGCCGCCACCGGCTTGGGCACCTGGGGAATCTCTATTCCCAGTTCCTTTAATTTCGCCTCGAACATTATTTATCCCCTACTTCTTTTTTTATATATTTTATCATTAATTGTTTTTATATGCTTCAATATGGCATGATTCAATTCCTCCCTCTTCTCCATCCTTAATCCTGCGTCAAAAAACACTTCCCGCATCATTTAACCAAGAGATGCCATTTATCTCAACAACTTAATAACTTAGTTTCCCGGTACCCATTGTTACTTGTTACAAAGCCACCGCTGATTTATACTGAAATTGTACATTCATTGACAAAGGGATTGATATAATGACACCCATTAAAAACAGGATAAATCTTCAACTGCCCGACGGCAGCAGGTTCGGCCTGGAAAACACGCCGGGTATTACTTATATTATCGGCCCCAACGGGGTGGGTAAATCCTACGCCTTGAAAAAATTTGCCCGGGAAAATCCGGAAGAAGTACTGTACATACTGCCCAGCAGGAAAGACGTGCGCAGAAACCTGACCCCGGCCGAAAGAGGCGACGAAAGGCAGTTTTTCAACGAATGGCTGGCCTATGAGCAGTTGCGCCGCTACTGGTACCGAACATTAAGACAGCCGGGACTGCTGGCCCTGGCCCTATCCTTCCTGGAAAGGCTAGGGGTGCCCCAACGTTTTTCAGTAAGCATGGAGGACGGAACTTTCAAATTTCACCCCTCTGAAAGCGACAGTTTTTCACCAGGCGTAAGCCAGCCGGCGGGATTGCTCAATCTGCCCATGCTGGGCATTGCTGTTTACGACCCCTCCCGCAAGCTGGTAATTATCGACGAGCCTGAACAATCCTTGCACCCCCAGGCGCAGCATATTTTTGTCAGCGTGCTGCGAGAGGTGGCCAGAATACAGGACAAACACTTCATACTATCCACCCATTCCCCTTCCATGGTGGATATACGCGGCAAGGATGACCTGAGCAGGATTTTTTTCATCCGCCGCAGCAAAAAAAATAAACAGCACCGCAAAATATTCCGCATTAACCCGGTGGACACCGAAGAGTATGCCGAATTAATACCCGGGCTGACCACCTATAAAAGGGAGATATTTTTCGCCGACAAAGTTATTATGGTAGAGGGACAGCATGACCGGGACGTACTGAGCGCACTGGTGGAGGGCGGTGGATTCGGTGTATCCCTGGCCCGTACCAGCATACTGCCCATGGGTGGGTTCGGCTCCATGGCCAAGTATACGGCCTTTTTTAAAGAAATAGGAGTAAAACCCTTTGTTATCTGCGACCGGGATACGGTTTACCCCAACTCATCCATACGCTGGAGCAGCGCCCGCTCAGATACCGGAAACTTCGATTGGAAGGGCTGGGTTAACCCCAACACCGCCCGTCTTTATGTTGACGGCCAAAAAGATGCCGCCAAAAACCTGGAGGCCAATATGGATCCTGCCCGCTTCGAACACCTGGAGCAGTTGGCCAGAAAGCTGGGCAAGGCTCTGAAAAAAGCCCTAACGGAGTTGGAAAACAACATCACCACAGGGCAACAGCTACCTTCCCTGGGACCGGCCCTGGAGGAAATGGCCAAAAAAACCGCAGTCGGCTGCGATTGCCGGGACTATAAGGAATTCAAGGTGTTCCACGAAATACTGTCCGCCGTGCTGAAAGAGAATGACTGGCGCAACTCCGCCTTTGCGGACAGTTTCGTGCTGGTGGAAGCAGACTACAATGCCTTTGAAACACTGGCCGCCCAGTTGGACATCCTCCTACTCCGAGACGGCAGGCTGGAGGATATATACCTTCACGGAGGCAGGCAGGGGCTGACTAAAACGGAAAAATCCCTGGCCGAAGCCAGGGACATCAGAAGGATATATGCCGGTAATCCTCACCTGATTGACGAGGATTACTTCCAGTTAATCAATCCGCTAAAGGAAAAAAAATTTATTCAAAGGATAAACCTCGGCCTGCCTCACGAAGCAGCAGCCATCATTGCCGGCAAACTACACGAAATCTATGATTACGTTTTCGGCTCCGGAAAAATAGCGGACCGAGTACAAAAACTGTCTGACAGCGGCAAGCTGGAAGAGCTGTCCTCGGGAGCTGCGGTAACGGAGTGGAAGGAAGACAGCGCAGACAACCACGTTGTATTGTCCATACCCTTGCTGAGGGGATACCTGTCCGATGACGGCAGCATCCGCCTCACCTCCAGCAAAAGACCGGATTTCTTTAAACTGCTCTATCAGGGAATACAACTCTAAAGTCATCCTCAAGACCATAGCAAATAACTTGGGGTTCCCAATGCTTAGTAACTTAGTTACACGGTACCTGTTCAGGTAAAACCATTTCTCCCTCCGCCGGTAATTCCTGTACTTTTATTAATTTTTTCTGAATGGCCCTGGTTTTGGATGCTGCCGTTTCTATGGTGTTGCTGGCCTCCTGGAGCTTTTTCCTGGTCTTATCCAATAAATCGCTGAATTTTATAAAATCCGTTTTCACGGCCCCGAGCAGCACCCATACCTCGCTGGACCGTCTTTCGATGGCCAGGGTGCGGAAGCCCATCTGAAGACTGTTGAGCAGGGCGGCCAGGGTTGTGGGGCCGGTGAGTATAACCCGGTAATCCCTTTGTAGTATTTCGCACAGGCCCGGTCTTCTCAGTACTTCCGCGTACAGCCCCTCCACGGGCAGGAACATGATGCCGAAATCGGTGGTATGCGGGGGATCTATGTATTTCTCCCTGATGTTTTTGGCCTCAGACTTGATCCTGGTCTCCAGCAGCTTCCGGGCCTCTTCGGCCGCCTGCTGACTGGCCTGCTCCAGGGCATCGGTAATCTTCTGGTAGTCCTCCAGGGGGAATTTAGCGTCAATGGGCAGCCACACTACCCTGCCCTCACCGTCCCGGCCGGGCAGTTTGACGGCATACTCCACCCGTTCGCTGCTTCCTTTTCTGGTGGCCACATTTTTATCGTATTGCTCCGGGGCCAGTATCTGTTCCAGCAGGCTGCCCAGCTGTATTTCTCCCCAGGTGCCCCTGGTTTTCACATTGGTTAATACTTTCTTCAAATCGCCCACTCCGGAGGCCAGGGTCTGCATCTCACCCAGGCCTTTGTGCACAAGCTCCAGCCTTTCGCTGACCATTTTAAAGGATTCCCCCAGGCGTCGCTCCAGTGAGGCGTGCAGTTTTTCATCCACGGTGGCCCTCATCTGTTCCAGCTTTCTGCTGTTGTCCTCCTGTAACAGCCGCAGCCTTTCCTCCACCGTCTGGCGCATCCTGTCCAGCTTCTGCTCATTAGTGGCTGTCAATGCGGACAGCTGGCTGCTAAAAGTATCCAGCTGGTTTTTCTGCAAGCCGGCAATTTCCGCCATCTGGCTGAGTACTGAATTGTTGAAAAGGTTAATGACCTTAGCCGTCTCCTCCCTGCTCAACCTGGCAGTTTGCCCGGATTCCTCCCTGTTCCTGGCCATTTCGTCCTTCACCAGCGATTCAAGCCGGCCCTGATTTCTTTCCGCTGAAGCAAATAAATCTTCCAGTTTACCCAGCCTGGCCGAGGTGCGGTTAACATAATACACCAGCAGCAGCAAAATTAATATATTCAGGGATAATAACGAAATACTCAATAGGTTATTTAACATGGAAACCACCTCTATATAAGTGAGACTTGGGTATCCCCGGCCTTCGAGGACGGGGTCATACAGGCTGTTAGCGAGAGAAAGTTTTACCGGTAGGAATTTCTCCGTACAGTCCCAGGATAAAATCAACAATAAAGGCAGCGAAGCATGATTTTCCCATGCCGTGCTGCCTCACATGCTTCACTAATTCAATAGTATTGGTATGATTTCTATCACTGTCCCGCATTCAGTACATTTTATCTTCCTGTTTTTTGGTATTTTTTTAAAGGTTATCTCTACCTCGCAAAGCGGGCACTTTACCGCCGGATAACCCGTATCATTTCTGTACTCCTGTGATTTCTCCCCACTGCCGCAGGCTGAACAACTGCCGCATCCTGACATAAATATCTCCCCCCGATAAAAAATATCTTATAAACTTACCATCTTGCGGAACTTTCCCCGGCCACAAAACCGGAGGACCATGCCCACTGAAGGTTGTACCCGCCGCAGGCTCCATCTATGTCCATAACCTCCCCGGCAAAGTACAGTCCCGGTACCAACCTGGACTCCATTGTTTTCTGGTTTATATCCCTGACGTCCACCCCTCCGGCTGTTATCTGGGCCGACTGCCAGGAATTTGTTCCGGTGACCTCAAAGCGCCAGTCCTGCAATATACTCAATATTCTTTTTCTTTCTTCTGCAGTAACCTGACCAGCCGGCTTATTTACGTCATCTATACCGGCCTGCCTTAACAACACCGGCGCCAGCCTTTTGTTGATAAAGCCTACGAAGCTGAATGCCAGCGTCTTATGGGCCTGCTGTTGCAAGCGATTATAAAGGTAAGCATCCAGTTCCTCCCCCGTCATATAACTTATCAGGCAGACCTTTAGCATGATCTTTTCGCCCCTGCGCAGGCATTCACCTGCCGTACGGCTTAAGCAAAATACGGGGGGGCCTGATATGCCGTAATCGGTGAAGAGAATTTCCCCGCCCGCCCGGGCCAGGGACCTGCCGCCAGCAAGCAGCTCCGCCTCGCCTATAAATTTTATGCCGCTGATTTGTTTCAGAAATTCCGCTCCCAGTTTAAGTTGTACCAGGGCCGGAAAGGGCTCGATAATGGTGTGGCCAAACTTTTCTGCCAGTTCGTAGCCGCTCCCGTTGGAGCCCAGGTTGGGCGCCGCCCTGCCGCCGGTGGCAATGATCACCCGGCGGGCCTGGATGTACCTTTCCTCCCCCAGGGATAAAACAAAACCTTCCCTGCTGCCGGATATATCTTTTACTCCGGCGCCGCAGATGGTTTCCACCTCCAGTGTTTCCAATTCGTGGCGCAGCACATCCAGCACGCTGGAAGCCTGATCCGAGGCCGGATAAACCTTGCCGCCCTCTTCCACTTTGCAGGTTACGCCCAGCCGCTCAAAGAACTCCATGGTTTGGTTGAAATCAAAGCGGCTGAAGGCGCTATAGGCAAATTTGGGGTTGGCGCCGTGATAGTTGTCAATACTGAGATCGGTATTGCTAAGGTTGCATCTGCCGTTGCCGGTGGCCAGTATTTTTTTGCCCACCCGATCCATGCGCTCCAGTATAACAACATTAGCCCCTTTACGCCTGGCCGCAATGGCTGCCGTAAGACCAGCGGCGCCGCCGCCCACCACCGCCACCCCGAAGGGAGTCCGGTTAACCACGGGCGCAGCCCCCCTTGACCGTTCTACCGCTGTCTGCGGGGCTGGAGCATAGCGGTCTGTATTTCATGGCAATATGTTCCGCCACCCGCATGCCGTCCACCGCCGCAGATACTATACCCCCGGCATAACCGGCCCCCTCGCCGGCGGGGTAAAGTCCGTCAATGCCGGAACAGCAGCTTTCATCCCTTGGCAACCTCACCGGAGAGGAACTTCTGGTCTCCACCCCGGTAAGTACCGCGTCTGGCAGGGCAAAGCCTTCCAGCTTGCGGTCAAAATCAATTATAGCTGCCTTTAAGTTATCCACAACATAACCGGGAAGACATTCTTTTAAATTCGCCGGCACCACCGGCCCGGTATAGGACGGCTGGACCAGACCCAGGCAACGGGAAGGCCTGTCCGCCAGCAAATCACCCACCAGTTGGACGGGTGCGCCAAAATTACCGCCCCCCAGCTCGAATGCCTTTCTTTCCCACCTTCTCTGGAACTCCACCCCAGCCAGGGGGTGGTCACTGCCGAAATCGGCCGGGCCCACTCCTACCAGCAGGGCGCTATTGGCGTTTTTTTCAGCCCTGGCGTACTCACTCATGCCGTTGGTGACTACGTAGCCATCCTCGGAGGCGGCCGCCACCACCATCCCGCCGGGGCACATGCAAAAGGTGTAGGCTGACCTGCCGCCAGGCGCATGGTAGGCCAGTTTGTATTCCGCCGGGCCAAGTTTTTTATGCCCGGCAAAGTCCTTATATTGCGCCCGGTCAATGATTTCCTGGGGATGTTCAATTCTGACCCCAATAGAGAATGCCTTGGGAGTCATGAGCACTCCCCTCTGGTAAAGCATGGCGAAGGTGTCCCTGGCGCTATGACCGATGGCCAGTACCAGTGCCTGTACATCCATCTTTTCATGTTCGTTGATTATAATACCCTGCAAAATATCGTTTTCGACAATAATATCGCTTAACCTGCTATAAAAGCGGACCTCACCGCCAAGATCCGATATCTTTTTTCTTATGTTTTTTACAACTGTTTTTAAAATATCCGTCCCCACATGGGGCTTATAGGAATAAGCTACCTCCTGCGGGGCGCCAGCCAGTACAAGCTCACCGATAATCTTCCGGCAGCGCTTGTCCTTAATCAGGGTGGTCAGCTTACCATCTGAAAAAGTACCCGCCCCGCCCTCCCCGAACTGGACATTGCAGTCCCTGTCCAGACGGCCCGTTTTCCAGAAAGTCCGTACTGCCTCAGAGCGGGTGTCTATATCGGCGCCCCTCTCCAGCAGCAGCGGGCGATAGCCCATCTGCGCCAGCAGCAGCCCGGCAAACAATCCTGCCGGCCCGGCGCCCACCACCACCGGGCGATGTTTTAGAGTTTCCCGGCCCGTTTCAACAAAGCGGTATTCCATGTCCGGGGTTGCCATAACATCCCTGTCCTTTATTCGTTTTAAAATAGACCGCCCATCCTTAAGTTCTACATCCACCGTGTAAACGAAATAAATCATACTGCTTTTTCTGGCGTCCACTGACTGGCGGAAAATTTTATAGTCCAGTATATCGCTTTCCCTTATTCTTAATTTTTTTGCAATCTTTATAACAAGCAGTGCTTCGTCCTCATCCAGTGATAGCTTTATACCGGTTACCCTCACCACGATAGCCCAACTCCTTCGCCGTTTAAACCAGTGAAATTTGGTAATACGTATGCTCCCTGAAGCCCTCACTTCTACAAGTGGGGGAGGTTCACTCTAGCATTTTCATTATACATGTCAAACTATACCTCCACAACAAAGTGCAAAAACCGGGAGCAGTAATGTCCCGGTTTTTGACCCACAATATTTTAGCTTTATACCCGCAAATCAATTAATTTATTGTTATCACTGGAATCATTAGCTGACTTCCTGTTACGCTCCATTACCATGGTCTGATATGAAGGGGAAACATATATATATATTGATGCTCCACGATCACCCCGCCTGACGCTATATACCCCAGACGGCTTGCCCTTCGTTTTGAGCTGTCTCCTATATATGCCATTTTTTCTTTGGTTGTTGCTGCGATTCTCCTGGCTGTTCTGAAAAAAACTGGCTGACAATAATATTAATAATGTCAGCAGCAACAATACCACAATGGTCTCAAACATAAAGCCACCCCTTCACCAAGAATTAGCCGTAATTAACAACCTGGCCTTGCTGATACCAGCTTTAACATATCCATCAACCTCACGTTTATCTTGCCCCCGTTATAACCGGCAGGTAGCGGATAGATTGCGCTAAGATCTGCGTTGCAGTACGGGCAAAGCCAATTACCGGAGGATGAGGAGTAAGAGTTTTTTTTGCAAAACGGACATGTTTTTTTATACAACGGAATACCCCCCAAAATTCATATTTTCAACATAGTTTAACAAATACTTCGCTAAACCTAAATCATTCATAAGTATGTTATTATGAGGGTTATTTGAGTTAGCCCATTTTAACATGCCCTTAGATCCGTCCTTTTTGATAATAATTATTATCCCTATCTTAAACAAATATTATCAAATAGATTATAGTATGTATATAGTGCTTGGGAATGGTAAATACATTGCTTGGATATCAGAAGAATCATACTATATTAATCCTGCAAGCTTTAATGCAAAGTAGGCGTCTTTCAACTGGTTGATTATTATAGCATCCGATACCCCCGCTATTTCCATGGTCTTTGGCGATTATTGCTTTAAATTCACAGAATTAACTATTAATTGACAAAAATTAGCAACCGTATTTATACTAACAAATATCGCTTGCCATGCAATCCTGCCAGGGTATGATTGAATTAGACGATCTCTTCAACTGATCTCATACCAAAGGAGTAGGGCTGCCGAAAAAAATCGGCAACCCTTATAAGGTCAGGGAACACACCGCCGGGTCTTTAGTTATTGTTAACTTCTTAGTATCCGAGGGTTCCCGGAGCAGCCGTTATCCATTGTAGCCATTACGGTATCAGCCAGATTGTTGTCCCCATCATCGTTAAGTATGTTTTTGAGTTCGCTTGCCTTGATCAGATTGCTCATTATTCCATCGGAAGAACCATTACCTTGTTTCCGACCCTTCAGATAGAGGTCTCCCCGGTTGTCCTCAATAGTAACGGTATGACCCGCCGCATCCCAATCCACCCGTGCCCCCATTTTCTCAGCGACAAAACGAACCGGAACGAAAATCCTTTCATTAGATAGAAATGGCGGGGTCTCAAAAACAATTTCTTACCATTTATAACCATTTTTATATTCTTTTCAGGTGCCTGCGCCCACGCTATATTTAATAGAAACGCTACACTTAACAATGAAATCATCAATGCGAATATGGCCCTATTAAACAAAATCCTATTTAACAAATAACCAACCCCTATGTTACTTTGTGATTTATCCGGACTGCAGCTATTCATCATACTAGTTGCTACCCGGCATATTTACAGGCATGATCTGTTTAACCTCAACCTTAAAATCGGGCTTTATGTCTTTTGATGAGCCCAAAAAGAAAAAATAGCCGGAATAACAGGCCAGTTCTACTGCTTTTAAAAGTAAACCTGGCAGAATGGGGCCCTGCAGGTAAACGTCACAAATGGCTAAAAATCTTTTCAGCGCTTCATCGTTCAGCGGGAATGCTGAGTAAATAATAATTTTGGTCCAGTTGCACAGATTTTTTAGCATTTTTATAGCCTCATACTCTTCATCATCCGTTGTGTTAATTTCATATACAAGCAAGTCCGGCTGCAATTTATTTGCTTCCCTTAATGCGTTGGCACTCTCCCGGCCGATCAATTCAAGATTTTCTGCCGAGTTTAAGATTAAGGCCAACCCGTCCCGCATCACTTTGCGTCTACAGGCAACCATCACCCTAACCTTCTGCATAACACCCCCCCTAATCGTCTTTGTCATATAAGCTATAAGATAAAAGACCTCCTGTACTACCAGGAGGTCTTTTAAATCTAAATCTTTTCTTATTCCCTTACAATCAGGCCGTAGTATGATTTAGTAAAGATTTACATATTAATACTTAATATCATCCTCCCCTAACTGCCGCTGTGCTAGCTTTCAAATTAACATGTGTCTATTCCTGCAAAGCCAGCAGGTCGTTGACCAGACCGTTTTTATATGAGTACACAACCGCCTGGGCCCTGTTGTTTTGACCAAGTTTACGAAGAATGCTGCTAACATGTGTCTTAACCGTCGGCTCACTGATGAAAAGCTTGGTGGCAATTTCTTTATTCGAGTAGTTTTTTGCCATTAACTGTAAAATCTCCATCTCTCGCCTGGTTAAAACTTCACCCGTGCCGGGTACGTTATTCTTAAATTGGCTGATGTTATATACCTTATCCTGCCTGGCTAAAGAAACCATTTTTTTCATCGAGCCGGGCAGACATAGCAGCCCTGACCGGCAGGCTAGTTCCACAGTCTTTACCAGGCATCCGCGGATAATCCCCCTGGGTATGCAACCGTCAACGCCATGTGCCAGTAAATCCCCCAGTTTTTCCAGTTGTTCGTTGCCAATCAGGGCCAAAATCAAGCTGCAGGGGCATTCGTTTTTATACTGGACAATTAAAGGCTCATTCTTCGTTATATCACCCAATATATCCAGAAGGATTACATCAGGCTGAAAACATACCGATTTCTCATTAGCTTCCTCCAAAGAAAAACTGCCTATCACTTCAAACATACTTTCTGATCCGAAAATAGTTGTTAATCCCCTACCTGTGGAAGAATCTTCGCTGGCTATGAGCAGGCGAATCTTATCCATGGTATTCTGCCCCTTTCATACACCTTATTTATAATAATAAAGACTACTGAAAAATAGTACACTGCGGTCCTATCTTCGGTAGCCGGTACATCATACTATGGGCTTAACCCAAAATGATCCTGGCTTTGCTCTCTCCAAGAGTAGGAGATCGCCTTTTCGGTATAGGATGTATTAATACTTTTTAGCCTAATTCCTTTTTTATACTAAAAATTCCTTTCGCGAAACGATTGTTATAATGGAGGTTTTTGTTAGAATATGCCATTCTTTTCGGTAATGCCTTATTTTTCCTAGATTTTTCATGTGTAAATAGATTAAATAATTTTTATCAAGTCGTAATACTAGTTTGATAATAGTTAATTTAATCTCATAATAACAAGAGTAATGTCGAAATGTTGATTTTTATTAAAATAAACCTAAAATATTTTTATTTTAATGATGTTTTTTGTAAAAAAATAAGCTCTGTGTAAATAAGAGCTTAAATGGAAAGGCTTATTTGTTTGCTTATTTTGTATCAAAATTCAGCTTCATGAGTCCTGATAAATAAGTGTGAACGTAATGTATTAGTCCGTCTGCGGTTTCTTTACAGCTCTCACCAGGCAATCCCGGCAGTATGCAAACGACTTCTCCGGTTCCCAGTATGATATGGCCTTTGAGGCTATTAATTTTGCCGCATGAGCATCCAGACGGCTGACCAACTCCCGGGTTGCGGCAATTTTTCCGGGTGCTACTATTATTTCATCGTAACCCATACCCAATAGCAGGAGGATAGCCGCCGGTTCGTCCACCATCGGGGATGATACGGCTGCCCTTTTATGCCGCCGGTGTGCCTTTGCCACCAGATCTTGCAGATAGGAAAGGTAGGCGGAGTCAAAATAATTCAAAATAGAGTTTGATGTTTTGATCTCCGGATCTGCGGCATACAGGTAGTACAGAGAGTCCTCCCCTGCAATAAAAAACTTGGACTCAAAACAAAAAATATCCATAGCCGCCAGTACCGCGGGAACATCCGCCATAACCCCCATCTCCCCGGGAACGCGGAAAGGAAGATTCCCACCCTCCAGTTCAGCCTGGGATTCCCTGATCAGTTGCTGTACCTTTATTATCTCCGACACGTGGCTTACCCTGGGCAGCAGGATGCTGAAGTTGCCGTGAATGTTCGCTCTAAGCAAAGCCCTGAGCTGATTTTTTATAAGGTCAGTATTAGCAGGGCACCGGTGGCCTACCCAATTGGAGATGACGACTGTAACCGGACTGTCCCCCATTATTCGGCCTATTTCCCCGTATATATCATACTGTTCTTCCTCGCCTGGCAGATCCTGTACAGTATCAAAAAAACCTCTCAAATCCAGAAGTCCGATAGCCTCTGCGCCGTTTTCCGCCGCCTTAGCCAGTTGTTCCCTGGTTTGCACATTTGCTGTAACCCTTATTATTTTCCCATTGGCGGTAATTGTCGAAGTGTTTTCAGTCATGTTTTTCACCCAGGGCAATTATATCACCGGGCTATGCGGCGGACAATGAAAATGGCACAATTAAATGTTAAAGTCACTTCTCATCCCCTCGAGCATTTCCAGGGATATACCCATTCCCGCTCCCAAAACCGCCAACAGGGCAAGATATGCCAACCCCATCCTCAGTTTGAAGGATGACTCCAAAGTATAATACGTCATAGCCTCGGGATTACGCCTGTTTTTGAAAACTTTGTAGCCCTCAAAAAGCCCCAGTATAAGTACCAGAAAAATTATGGGGTTGCCTATTTTAAAAGCCAGCACCCCCAGTAAAACCGCTCCGGGAATCCATAGCCAGAGGGATATGGCGGTGACTATCCTGCCGCCGTCCAGGAAACCCAGGGGAACAAGGTTGAACAGGTTTAAAAAACAGCCCGTGTAGCCCAGGGCCAGCCAGTACGGCTCCTTCAGGGCATCATAAATAACGAAGCAGGCCAGGGAGGCCAACCCTCCGAGCAGCGGGCCGCCCAGTCCTATGATAGCCTCCTGCTTCGCGTTTTTAGGCATCTCCTTCATACTGATAAAGGCCCCCATAAAAGGAATGAATATCGGTTTGGAGACAGGAAGGCCAACTTTTCTGGCGGCTATCAGGTGGCCGTTTTCATGAATTAGAAGAAGTATGACAAAGCCCAGGGCAAATTTCCAGCCGAAAAAAAGTGAGTACACAATAACGGTGATGAACATTGAAACGAATGTCCAACCGAACTTGCTGAATTTAAGAAGTACCAGCAGTGGCTTTAAAACCTTACCCATAAAAGCCAGTAGAACCAGCAGGGGCGCCAGCAGCTTAAAAAATGAATTCTTTTTTTTGTTTTCCGGGGGACTCCCTTCAAAAGACCCGTAATCAGTGTAGCTGTCCCTTTGAATATCATTATATCCATTGTCTTTATTTTCCAATAACAACACCCCAGTGCTAAAAGCATGTGTTTGCTTCTATTATATTAATATTTCATGCTAATACACCGGATTTTTAAAAAATAATAGCACACCGGCATTTTATTCACCGGTTTTTTTATCTAATCCTTGCCGGCAGCATTTTTCCCAGCAAAACTTCCATCATCCGGGTGCAGCTAATAACTCCTTCCAGGCTGATCCCTGTATTAATGCCCATGCTTTGCAGCATATCAACCAAATCCTCCGTTGCTATGTTGCCGGCAGCCTCCGGAACGAACGGACAGCCGCCCAGGCCGCCGAAGGAGGTTTCCAGTATGGTTACCCCCGCCTGCAAACCTGCCATAACGTTGGCCAGTCCCAGTCCTTTGGTATCATGTAAATGCAGTGCCAGGGCAATGGATGGATAGCAGGTAGTAATATCTTCTAGCAACTCGAAAACCTGCCTGGGGTTGCCCATACCGGCGGTATCCGCCAGGGTTATCTCCTCTATGCCGGCCTCCGCCATGGGGTCCAACACTTTTTTAACCTGATCGGATGTAATAACCCCCTGATAGGGACAGCCGAAAGCAGCGGCTACCGCCCCCCTGAGTATTACACCTGAATCCCGGGCCAGGAAACATAATTCCTGCAGTTCCGCAAGAGATTGGTCTACTGATTTATTTGTATTTTTCAGGTGGTGAACCTCGCTGGCGGAAACAACTGCCATAACCTCCCTCACCCCGGACCCGGCGGCCCTTGCCATACCGCGAGTATTCAGCACCAGGGCACTCAGTACAACATCCTCAGGGAGGTCAGCCAGGCCGGTCAATACCTCTCCGGCATCCGCCATCTGGGGCACCACCCGGGGACTGACGAAGGAAGCGGCCTCTATGGCAGTGACACCGGCCTCTGCCAGGCCCCTGATTATTTCAATTTTAGTTTCCGTGGGTATGAATGCGGGCAGATTCTGCAGCCCGTCCCTGGGACCCACCTCACGTATGGTAACTTCTTCGGGCCACTGCAATAAAAATATCCTCCTTTTTGCAAACATCTTTTTAATTTTATACCAGCTTTACCGGTCAATCAATTCTAAAAATTGAAAAAGGGTCTTCGACCCTATCTTTATTTTAAAAGGGGCTGCCGCCCCTCGGGACTATCGGTCCCTCACCCCGCACTGAAGTGACTAGAGGGACTCCCCCTTCCTTAGTAAATTATCTACTTGGATAATTTACTATCTCTTTAAAAAACGATTATGGCGGCAGGATTTTATTTTTATTTGTCGAAAACTAGGCAGGTTCAAAAATATATCAGCGGAGGTTGGGACCCATGCCTATCTTTGAATATAAATGCGAGGACTGTGGAAAAGCCTTTGAGATTCTTGAGCTGCCGGGAAGTGCCAAAAAAGAGCCTCTCTGCCCGGAATGCAGCAGCAAAAAGTTAGTTAAACTCATTTCCGCGCCTTTTTTGCCCAGCGCCGTCGGCAAGCCAGCCAACGACGATTTGCACACTCCCTGCTGCGGCAGCAGCAGCGAAAGCAAGGGCTGCACCCCGGGCTCGTGTTGCGGAGCCAACAAAGAAAATTAAACATCCCACTGAAAAGCGGGAGCCTCATTTAAAAGGCTCCCGCTTTTGAAGGCAGACCATGCCAACCACTCCCGGTCCCACGTGAGTTCCCACCACCGGGCCCAGTCTCCCTTCAAAAAATTCAACGCAGTTAAGTCCTTTCTGAGCCTTCTCCTTTAGCTGTGCCGCGCCATCCCAGTCCTCGCCGTGCACCAGGAAGCACTGCACTTCCTGCCCGCCGAATTTATCCTGCATTATACTGACTATACGGTCAAAAGCCTTGGCCCTGCCCCTGACCTTTTCGTGTGGAAAAACATAACCATCTTTTATGGTCAGTATGGGCTTGACGTTTAACAGGGTTCCCAGGAAAGCCTGGGCCTTGCCTATCCTGCCGCCCCTCTGCAGGTATTCCAGTGTGTCCACGGCAAAGTAGATCTGGTGATTATCCTTCATAAAGCGGATAAGTTCAATTATTTCCTCCTTGCTCCGGCCTTCCACAGCAGCTCTGGCGGCGTTTATAACCATCAGCCCCAGCACCACGCTGGTAACCCGGGAATCTATGATCTCCAGTTCTTTGTAATCAAGCATTGTTTTAGCCAACTTTGCGGACTGTATGGTGCCGCTCATGAGGGCGGAGATATGTAGTGAAATAATGGAACTGCCTTCCTCCGCCAGGGGGCGGTAGGCGTTTACAAATTCGACCGGTGTAGGCTGCGAGGTGCTGGACATCTCCTTGCCCTCCACCTGGCGCTTGAAAAACTGCTCCGGGGTTATTTCCACGCCGTCCAGAAACGCTTCCTGACCGAAAAATACCCGCAGGGGAACCATAGTAATTCCATACCTGTCGTAAGTAGCCCGATCAAGGTCGGCGGTGCTATCGGTCACAATTCTAACCTTCTGCATAGTCTCCCTCCTAATTTTGGGGACATTCCTTCGTGATTTTGTTTAGATAGTAATGAATTCAGATAACCCAAGAAGGTGTGTCCCCTGACCTTAAACTACTCCACGGAAATAATCAGCTGGTAATGAGGCTGACCACCGTAATGAATTTCGATATCGGGCCCGGTAAATTTATTTTTCATTCTCTCTGTGAGTTCATGTACCGTATTCCAGCTCAAGCCGTCACCGTAATAAAGGGTCACCAGACCGGTCTCTTCATCAATCATGCCGGCCAGCAGTTCCTCCACAACATTGAAAAAATCAGCCCCGCCGGAAAAAATCTTATCCTCCAGCAGGCCGATGTAATCCCCCACCGTCACCGCCCTGCCGTCTATGGTCGTTTCCCTAACTGCCCTGGTAACCTCACCATACTTTATTTCACGGGCATTATCCATCATTTTGGCGGCAATAACATCTATATCGCCATAAGGATTGAAAGCCATCATGGCCGCCAGACCCTGGGGTATACTGACGGTGGGCACCACCCTGACCTCTTTCTCCGCCATATCCGCAGCCTGCCGGGCAGTCAGCACCACGTTCTTATTATTGGGAAGCACCAGTACTTTTTGCGCCGGCACCTTCTGCACAGCCTTAAGTATATCTTCCGCACTGGGATTCATGGTCTGCCCTCCGGCAACCACCACGTCCACACCAAGGCTTTCCATTATATTAATTATACCTTCGCCAAGACCCACACTGACCACTCCCAGCGGCCTCTCCTGAACGGGCTGCTGTTTCATATCCTGGTGCTGCTCCTCCATATTGTTTATATGCACCGAGTGCAGCACCCCGTATTTCAGGCAGCATTCCAGTACCAGTCCGGGGTGGTTGGAATGAATATGAACCTTGACTGTATCACCACCGCCCACCACCATCAGACAGTCGCCGTAGGGAGAGAGTTCCTCCCTCATTTTTTCCAGGGGCAGCCCCCTGCCCCTGACGATAAGCTCCGTACAATAGGTGAACTGTATTATAGCCGATACGCCTGGCTGTCTGGCGACGAATTCTTTTTGCTGGCTGGCGGCCAAATCGAACAGCTTGAGTTCCCGCCGGGTAGCCGCCATCTTCAGGGCATATAAAATCCCCTCTATAATCACCACCAGACCCCTGCCACCGGCATCCACAACCCCTGCCTGCTTTAAAACCGGCAACATGTCCGGGGTTGCGGCCAGGGACTGCTGGGCCAGCTTATAAGTATGCAGGGTGGCCCGGAGCAAATCGTAATTCTTCCGGCAGCTTTCCTCAAAGCCCTCGGCTATCCGCCTGGATACGGTGAGCATGGTACCCTCGACGGGATTGGTCACCGCCCGGTAGGCCGCATCAGCTCCCGCCCTGAAGGCTGCAGCCACATCCTGAATGAATACCTTTTCCCTTCCCTGCATAGCCCCGGCAAAGCCCTGCAGTATCTGGGACAAAATAACTCCGGAGTTACCTCTGGCCCCCAGCAGGCATCCCCCGGCCACCGCCTCTGCCACCTCTCCGGCAGTTCCGGCGTGGCTTTCCCTGGCCTTTTTCACTCCCGCCAGTAAGGTTAGATACATATTTGTACCAGTATCCCCATCGGGAACCGGGAAAACATTCAGGGCATCTATTTCAGCCTGGTGTTCCGCCAGTAAATTGGCGCTTCCTACCAGCATAACCATAAGTTCGCTGCCGCTAAAGTATTCAAAACGCATTTAGCTGCCCTCCAGGAAGATGTTAAAAAAGTGTCAAATATTCGACTAATATTCGCCGCAATTCAAGGCAAAACCTTTTCCATGGGCGGGGAAAGAACAAATTCGCCCTATCATAAACAAAGCCGACAGTCTTTTAAATGGACTGATCGGCTTCACGGACTTCGCCCGACATTGACACCCGCACCCGTCGCCGGTCTATAATACCAAGCGGTGGTTCCGCGTATGTCTGTGGACTGCGCCTGCTTAAAATACATGGTTTTTATAACCAATGGCCATACGGCCTGACAAGTTCTGCATTCAATATGCAGAACTTCTAACCATTAAAATTGTACCAGTACTTGAAGGTAGATAATCTGTATAGCATCCCAAACCAAAGTAAAAATCGCCGTCTAATTCTTCAAAAGATCTTGCAAATGTATCTTTTGTAAATCTAAAAAGTTCTGTCCAACCAATAAGGTCATCGGACTTATATACTATATTTGCATATTCATTATGTGATATTTTAACATGTGCTAATACATATGCAGTATTGCCTCGAACAATTATATCCATTGGCAATGCGTTATGTTCAGAAAATGTTATTTTCTGGGTAGAATTTATATCTGTCGCAACATATAGACCTCCAGGCAGCCACTGATGGTCATTATAGTATTCACCTGCAATATATAACAACTTATTATTCACCACATTAGTACGGACCATCTTTATTCCATTAAATTTATTGTCAATTGTTTTTGCTCCTGGAATCATTTTGCTTCCGTATACCAAAACCTGACTGGTTTTTATTGTTCCATTTAAATTTTGGTCGAAACATAGTACTATAACAGCCTCACTATAAAATCCGCCTATACTAGATGGAAAACAATATGGAGACAATCCAGCAACTGCATAAAGTTTATTTTTGAATTCAAATAATGTATATGCTCTATTATTAAATACATTTGGGCTATAAGGAATCGAACCTATATTCTTCCAAGTGTTGCCGTTATCCTCGGACATTAAAACAATAGCCCCGGTATTGTCTATATCCACAAACGTGTCGCTGCCTATAGCTGCAAAGAGCTTACCTTTAAAATATGCCATATCATAAACGTGTATAGCCCCAGGTATATTTCTAAATTTTTGCCAGCCATTTTTATCCTTTACATAATAGTTTCCAAAATCCCATGACTCTCGCGAATCATGACCTGGTATATAAAGCTTTCCATTTAACACTTTATAAATATCGATTTGTTCCTCATCTACAGATTTTACAGTTTCGTAATTTTTAGTATTGGAATTATAGCGCTTAATATCCTCGGTTACAAATTTTCCTAAAGGTGGATCATAGTAAATAATCAGAATAGGACCTGCGTTAGCACCCGGGCCTTTATTGCTGCTATTGCCAAATCCAAGATAAATTTTATCGTTAAAAACTTGCATATCCCAAACGTTTGCCGGATATGTTCCTTTAGCAAGAAACGGCTGCCCCAATACTTTTACCTGCAGTGTAACGTCAGAGGCACTGGAAGAACCCAAAACATGAAAAGGTATCAGATTGCCTAACATAAACAAATAAATAGCAGTAAACACACTCCAAAATATTTTTATTATAATCACATATCCTCCTTACTAGCGGAAGAAATACATTTAATCCTTGAGCTTCTAATGCGACATAGCAGAACCTTACCCCGTTGCACTTTCACCATATTTTAAAAACCGGCTGAAGATCAGACTGCGGATCAGCATACGCAGGTTAGGGTCATCTGCCTCATATTCATTTAACGTGCTAATTTTCGTTAGTCCCTCCCGAATTTTAGCAATATTAAGATATTCCCGCTCAGCTTCCCGCGCGCCGATGTTCTTTAGCTCAGCAGTCACTTCCGGCCAGCAGGGCTGCAGTCGCTGGGCCAAGTCGGCGCTCTGTTTGCCTCGCACTGTCTCGTTCAGACGCACTTTGTCCGGTAAAATTCCAGCCATAGCGCGCCGGAGTATAAATCGTTCCCTACCGTCCCGCACATACTGGTTTTCTGGCATACTGAGGCAGAAATCGATCACTCGCTTGTCCATGGTGGGGTCACGCAAGGCCACTCCATGAGCAAGTCCCAATTTTGTTGTGAGGACACTTAGGTGGCTGAAAGCTTCCGTGCTGAGCAGTTTTTGGCGCATTTCGCAAGAGTCAAATCGATTAATAAATAAAGGATCATACCCGAACCAATGAAACCGCTCCTGCACAGAAGTGCGGTGGGCGAAATCCGGGTTAATGGGTGACAAATCATGCAGCTTTTTACACCAATCAGGATTTTTAAGCCGAAACAAGTTTTTTTGTATATCATACAACAACAATGTATTAACCAATCTTAACAACGCCCTCAGCATACGGCGCTGGCGCCTGGCATAACTCCAACTTTCACGGAACAACCGGCACCACCGCCCTGCTCGAAACAGCGATAACAGATAGGGTTGAACAGCGCCCCAGGAAATGGTGGCATTACCGGCGCTTCCAGATAAAATAACACCAATATTCAGTTCCCGGGCAGCCATCATGATGCCGTCAATCCAGAATAAGTTCTCGATAATCTTATAAGGCTGCTCCAACATTGCTAAAAACCGTTCAGTATCGCTTAAAGAATGCTTGCCTTCCGAACGGCAGTAGGTCACATCAATATTTCCGGCATGTTCCCTTACCGCTTCAATATACGGCGTTTCGTCAGCCAGTTTGGAAGTAGGCAGCCAGTCCTTATAGCCAAGCATCGGCACTGCGCTGAGTGCCTGGAGCCGCCAGCCGATCTTGGCAAGTTCCCTGGCTGCCATACAGGCCACAGAGGTAGAATCCAGCCCACCGCTCAACATCACCCCCACTGGGCGGGTGCTGCGCAAGCGGCAGCGTACCGCTTCATCTAGGACCTCCCTAAAAGCTTCTTCATATTCGCCATCCGACTTCAATTTTAGTTCGGACTGTCGTTCGGGCTGCCAGTAAACCTGCTTTATTGCCCGGTCAAGCCGTACCATCAGTGTATACCCGGCAGGGAGCAGATAAACATTCTGATATAGGGTCAGTTCGGGATCCAGTTGATGCATTACGGAAGGTATAGCCAGGAAATCAGCAATCCAGGTCTCATTATACTCCTTGGCAATCTCCGGCAGAACAAACAGCGGCTTGATCAGGGTGGAAAAGACAAAGAGCCCAGCCGAACGGTAATAGTAAAACGTCCTTGTCCCGGTGGGGTCAACAGCGCAAAACAGTTCCTGCTGCTTTTCATCCCAGATGGCGAAGGAGAAATCGCCTATAAGGTATTTCGGGCAGTCCTGACCCCATTTTCGATAGGCCTCCAAAATCAACAGGCTGTCCGGCGTGCCATCCCGGCAGGAATGGTCAATACCAAACTTATCGAATAGCTCGGCCCGATTGTCGATGATGGCGTCCGCCGTAATCGTTAAACCGGCCAGGTCATCATGATACGGAAGGATTTCCCGCACCGATTCGGGAGTAATGTGCTGGGCGTGGCAGCCAAAAAGTACCTGCCCTTCCTGCCAGGTCCCTGCGGCGTCCGCATGATAGATACCCAATTCGCGCATCATGGCCGCGCCGGTTTCCGGCGTAACCGGTCTACCATCACAGGAGTAAATACCGCAAATAGCGCTCATATCTTTTTACCACCATCTTCGTCAGCAAATTCAAGGATTGTGCAACTCCGGGCTTGCCAATGGTAAAAAAGAACGGCATAAGCTTGGCGCCTAAAGCTGGAAGGCCCCTTAACTCTTACCGCCAAATACCGCTATTTCCAGGACAACCGTGAAGCAAGCGGAAATATTTATATCTCAGGGGGATTTCTTTTTTTAATCAGGTCAATTAATACGCTTGCGTTATATCTATGAATGTCCCAAACCAAAAGCATCATTACCAGTACTGATTTTGCCGTTGGCATTACCCGGTGGGTGGTCATTAGCAGGCATTTCTGTCATTTTAACTTTAATCTCGGTTATTTGAGGCTTAGACCATTCTCTTCTCATTTTTTTCGCCTCCTTTCCTTGAATTATCTGTATCCCCCATCATCGGCAACTTTTTCATCATTGTAAACCGTTCCCGGCCCTGTCATTCAGTTATTATCATCTCGTCACATCTTTCCCCTTTGATTTTATCACTTTCTTAAAAAACAAGGTACATATAGTATAGATTGCCAACCCTAACAAAACCCCAATACAATCCATTATTAAATCCTGTAACTGTACTCCCCGGCCTGGCACAAACATCTGGTGAATCTCATCTGAGCAGGCAAAAATGACACTAATAAGGAATGCAAGTAAACAACTCATCAATACATTCATCCCACTACCTCTTAGTGCATTAACAACAAAAATTGCCAATACTATATATACCACTACATGTGCGTACTGGCGTATTATGTCATTGATTTCGCTAAAATGTTTTTGGCTTATAAAATTTATCTCTTGAACCTGTTTTGTGAAATTAACAAATAATATTGTTATTTTTTTGCTTAGATTATTAGATACTCGGGCAGGCTGTGATGAAAGATAAAAGATGAATAACATCCATAATATGTTAGTAAGCCATAAAATAACGTTAACTTTATTTAATGATTTCAAAGATTTCCAATACCTTTTCATTCTATATCTTCAAAAAAGGTGGTTCCGGCAAGAAGGAAACACCTTTTTTCTTTTTCCTTTCACATTTTTAAAATACTAAAATGCATTATGCCAGTGATGATTGTAGCAAGTGAAATTGTTGCAAATATCGTTATGATAGCATCAATTAATAATATATTAGTTACCATTATTATGGGACTGTAAATATATAATAAGATAACGAAAAATGTAGCAACCCAGTGACTCATGCAATAAGAACAACTTAACAATGCTCCCAGCCTTTCATTGCGCTTATTGACCCAATAACGCAGGAATGAAAAAAATTTACTTTTAGTTATTGTTAAAGATACAGTCGAGACACACATTGACAATATAATTAAGTTAAATATTTTATAAGCCAATATGTTATTCATCCCCTTCTTAACATAAAACTAAAACTCTGCAGCGGGTGTTTCACTCAGATAGGCTAAAGTGTGGAACCGGTTATCTTTATTTTCCATCAATGACTGGTAATTGCCTTGTTCCACGATACGTCCCTGCTCCAAGACAAGAATCCGGTCAGCATTCCTGATGGTTGATATACGATGAGCGATAACCACGATAGTCAGCTTGCCCTGCAGGCTTTCGATAGCCTTTTGTATACGTTTTTCGTTTTCCGAATCCAGAGAACTTGTGGCTTCGTCTAAAATAAGAACTGATGGCTTTCTCAAAAGCGCCCTCGCCAGAACAATACGCTGCCGCTCGCCGCCAGACAGACGTACTCCCCTGTCGCCCACAACGGTATCAAGGCCATCCAGCAGGCTGCCGACAAAAGAATCGACGGAGGCTAACTGCAAAGCTTCCCACATTCTTTCCTCTGAGGCATTTGGACAAACCCATAACAGATTTTCCCTGATGCTAGCATTCATTAAAAAAGCATCCTGGGGTACGTAGCCGATGGAAATCCTCCATGGGTGCAAATTTTCCAACAATGGTTCGCCGTCAATCAAAATTTCTCCCATTTTAGGCGTTAGCAATCCGATCAATAAATCCACCAAAGTGCTTTTACCTGAACCGGAAACACCTACAAATGCAGTGGTCGTACCGGCAGAAAGAACAAAATTCGCCTCTTGCACAGCGTAATTTGCACGGGCGGAGTCATAGTAAAATGAAACGTCGCGAAATTCCACCCCGCGCTTCAATTCTATCTTCTTAAAAGACTCATCTTCCGGCAGGTTTTCCCGGGCGGCAAGGCATTGGTTTTCCAATTCTTTCGTGGCTCGAAAAGCAGGCAGCATCGTGTTTATATTCTGCAACCCCATTTGAAAGGAAGAGAGTCTTGGCCATAGACGGGCTGAAATAACTGAAATCACGATAAACTCCTGAGGGTTGAGCTTAAATATCTCAATGGCGCTGAATAAGGATAAGCTGATAAAAACAGCCGCGCCAACTTTGTACAACATGTTTGTCCGGGTTTGAATTTTATTAAATCTAATAAGATTCTTTTTCATCATATTACGTGTCTTGATAAAGTTATGTATTTGAGCTGTCTCAACACCATAGCTTTTGATCTCTTTTATTCCGTTTAAGTGCTCTGTAAGATCAAATAGTAAATTGCGGTTTAAATTCGAAATATCTTGTCCCATCCTGCGGGATTCCTTAACGAAGGTTTGTAAAAACATAAATAAAATAAAGGCACCGGCCAGCACCAAACAACTCAGACCGGGCGCTATCATAAAAGCAATCACAATTTGTATCAAAGTGATCAGAGCCGTAGTTATCATCTGCAAAAAATAATTTACCCCGCTATAAACACGCATTAATTCAGAAATAATAACATGTGTAATATCCGATTTCGTCCTGGATATTAAAAGCTGCCATTCGGCATAAGCTACCGCCTGGAACAGCCTGACAGATATAAAAACACCAAATGATTGCTGAATATCAAAATTAAGTAGGGATTGATAGCGCTGCAGCCAACTTTGTCCAAAAATAATGCCTGTATATAACAGCAGTACAACCGACAGGTTTAATGGCACACCAATGTTTTGAAAAAAATGATTCAGCCAGGAAGTCAATCCACTGCTTGCTTGCATACCCGGAATAATGCCGGCCACAATTAATAATGGTATAATCAATAATACGCCTATACCTTCCATTATCCCGAGCACAACCATCAGTATCATATTAACCACAAACTTAATTCGCGATAAATTATATAACTCACTGACATAAACCATAAGAATATCCATATATTAATTCCTCGTCTTCAATTTTCGCAAACGCCAACCTTGCTTTCTTCATGTCTTAGAAACCGGCTGAAGATTAGACTGCGGATCAGCATACGCAGGTTGTAGTCATCTGACGCATCGTCATTTATTGTACTAATTCTTGTCAGTCTAGCCTTAATTTTGGTAACATCAAGATACTTCCGTTCAGCATCCAGGAGACCGATGGTTCTTATCTCGGCAACCAGTTCCGGCCAGCAGGACTGCAGTCGCTGGGCCAAATCGGCGCTCTGTTTGCCTCGTACTGTCGCGTTCTGCCGTACTTTGTCCGGTAAAATACCAGTCATGGCCCGCCGGATTAAAAACCGGTCCCAGCCGTTCCGCACATACTGGCTTTCCGGCAAACTGAGACAGAATTCGATCACTCGCTTGTCCATAGTGGGGTCACGCAAGGCCATTCGATAGGCCAGCGCCTGTTTGGTGGTGATAACACCCAGGTGACTGAAAAAATCCGGTCTAAGATGCTGCTTGCGCGCTTCTAAAGAGTCCATTCGATTAATTAATAACGGATCGTACCCGGACCGGCGAAACCGCTCCTGCACAGAGGTACGGCGGGCAAAATCAGGGTTAATGGGTAACAAATCCTGAATTTTCTTGTCACGGTCATTAATCCGGTATAAATATTTTTGCATATCATAAGGCAGCAGCATCCTATATAATTTGAAAAATGCCTTCAGCGGACGGCGCTGACGCCTGGCAATTGCCCTGATCTCATAGAACAACCGGCGCCACTGACCCGCCCGGAGCAGCGATAGCAGATAGGGTGAAAAATCGCCCCAGGAAATGGTGACATTACCGGCACCTCCATGTAAAAGAACACCAATATTACGTTCCAGCGCCACCGCCATAATGCTGTCAATCCAGAACGAGTTCTCGATTGTCTTATAAGGCTGCTCCAGCATGGCCAGCAGCCGGTCAGTATCGCTTAAGGCATGCTTTCCTTCTGAACGGCAGTAGGTCACATCAATATTTCCAATATGTTCCCTTACCGCTTCAATATACGGCGTTTCGTCAGCCAGGCTGCCGGCAGGCAGCCAGTCCCGGTAGCCCGGCATCGGCGCCGCGCTGAAGGCCGGGAGCCGCCGGCTGCTCCTGGCTAGTTCCCGGGCAGCCATACAGGCCACCGAGGTGGAATCCAGCCCTCCGCTCATCATCACCCCCACCGGGCGGATGCTGCGCAAGCGGCAGCGCACCGCTTCACCGAGGACTTCCCGGAAGGCTTCTTCATATTCACCGTCCGACTTCAATTTTAGTTCAGACTGCCGTTCGACCTGCCAGTAAACCTGCTTAATTGCTCCATCAGGGCGTATCGTCAGCGTATGCCCGGCAGGCAATAGACGAACATTCTGATACAAAGTCAGTTCGGGGTTCAGTTGATGCATTACGGAAGGCATAGCCAGGAAATCGGCAATCCAGGTCTCATTATGCTCTTTGGTAATCTCCGGCAGAACGAATAGTGGCTTGATCAGGGTGGAAAAGACAAATATCTCCGCCGACCGGTAATAGTAAAACGCCCTTGTCCCTGTAGGGTCTACGGCGCAAAACAGTTCCTGCTGCTTTTCATCCCAAATGGCGAAGGCGAAATCGCCCACAAGGTATTTCAGGCAGTTCTGACCCCATTTCCGAAAGGCCTGCAAAATCAACAGGCTGTCCGGTATGCCGTCCCGGTAGCAATGATCGATACCTAGCCTGTCGCATAACTCGACACGGTTGTCAATGATGGCATCCGCCGTAATCGTTAAACCGGCCATATTATCATGGTATGGGAGAATTTCCCGCAACGCCTCGGGAGTTATATGCTGGGCATGGCAGCCGAAAAACACCTGTCCCTCCTGCCAGGTTCCCGTAGCGTCCGCATGATAGATACCCAATTCCCGCATCATGGCCGCGCCCGTTTCCGGGGCAACCGGTCTGCCGCCACAATAGTAAATGCCGCATATAGCGCTCATATCTTTTTAACACCATTTTCGTCAGAAATTAAAATAACAGTAAATGGTTCCCGCCCCGGGCCACCGGTTACTATCGTTTCACAACATTTTAGCCGGTGTGATTTACAGGTTGAAATTATGTGTCATATAAAAATAGAGCGGCGCAAGCCTTGCGCCTATAATATAGAAGGCCCATTGGCTTTTACCGCCAAATAACGTTATTCCCGGGCAGCCGTGAAACAAATGCCGGAAATATGTGTCCTCCGGGGGATTTTTCTGCTAGTACCTGATGATACTAGCTATAACGATAAAGCATTACACCCAGTGAGATAAAACTGCCAAAACGGTTAACACTCCTACAGCGTGTCTATGAGCAGCAGCAAGTACCATCAGGAACTATGTCTCCGTCTAACCCAGTCATATTTGTCCACATATCAGTGTTATCTCCTACCTTATCATCTTCTGTCATTCTAACTTTAATTTCGGTTATTTGCGGTTCGGACCATAGTTGTTTCATTTCTTCACCTCCTTTACTTTGATTCCTTGTATCCCCCATCATCGGAAAACTTACCCACTATAATAAACCGTTTCTGGCCATGGCCACCGGTTATTATCGTTCCGCCGCATCTTAGCCAGGCATGGGCTATAAGACCGCTTCCCTCATCCCTGCCCACTCCGAGATATAGTGTATTGGTTATGCCGCGCCGCCGGAGTATAATTTTACCCGCTATCGCCTGGACCAGACACTTGCTTTCCCATGGTGTATAGCGGCTCACTGTTTCAACCACCCGGCCAAACCATCTGGCTGCTTCAAGCTTTGCAACGTCTTCCTTCACTGGCGATTCCCGCATATGTTTCCCGAGAAGCGGAGCCAGCCAGCGAAAAGGCAGCAATAGAATAGCCAACCGCACAACCCCTGTCAAGGAGAAGGCTTCTATGAACAGCCACTGCTCCCGCCATGACAAACCAAAGAATTTTAATACCCGTCTAATCAATATCAACAAGCCTTTGTGAATGAAGATTATTTAAAAACGCCAGCACATCACACTGACAGGTTTTTTCTTCCACGTCATATTCTTCTAGCAGCGCCGCCACTACCTCCCGAACCGTATGCGGTTTTTCGAGCAGTTCCCAGATGCGGCTGCCGATACCGTCCAATCCGTAATATTTGCCCTTTTCAATGTTCAGCATGACTTTTTCCCCGTCCATATCGACAGCCACAAGCCCATTAGCCTGGGCAACAACGGTATCAAACCCGATTTCTTTTGTTATTTCCATATTTCTCAATCCCCCTTTTTGAAGCTTAGTATTATACCGCCCTGTCGGCAAGCAGTCGCGTCAAATCCTGCTGCACAAGAAGTACCTGCTCTTCCAGTGTAAACACCCCTTCCGGCCTGGTCAGGCGGGAAACGGCAACCTGCCTGGCTATGGCTACACAATGTTTAAAATGAGTCGCTTTTAGACCAAGTCCTTCAATTAACCAGGGCCGGTAGGTATGACTCATCAACACTGCCAGTTTGTCCATACCCGAAAGAGACCTAATGGTTACATCCCGGTACCTTTCCACTCCGAGTTCATATACAGCAACCAGTGGCACAGGTGATTGCCAAAATCCCTTATGTACCGGTACGGCAAACTTGTCCTTATTAATTCCAATATAAAACGGTGTAAGAGAAACAGTATCAACCCCCATGGTTTCCGCACTGTCCCGCCACAGCTTCTGTTGAGGGTAGGCGGAGTGTACCCATGCAACACCGTCCGCATCCAGTGTCACTGCCGCCACATCATCTGTTAAAAAAGAATACCCGCATTCTCTAAAGGCGGCTAACAATGACGATTTACCGGCACCGGATACCCCGGTAAAAATCACACAGCACCCATTGACAACCACAGCACTGCCGTGAATGGGAAGGATTCCCCGCTGCATAAGCAGCGATCCAAAGGCAGTACCCAGGAGAAAGAGCCGCACAAAACGTTCATCCGCCTGTTCAGCAGGCTCTACAAGGATGCAGTTTCCATTGGTCACGTAATAACGGCCCACCCTCGGGACTTGTAAGAGAAATTGGTTCTTTGCCACCTGGTAACTCTTAGTTTTTTCAACAGCGTCTGTAATACCGGTAGGAACTTTACCAAAACTAATACTGACCTCCGGCGCATCAGACGTATCAATCGCAGTCAAAAGCTCCGGTAATAAAATATCTGACGCGATGTGGAGGCCAAAAACTTTGTAGCGGTATCTTTTGAAGCTTTTTTTCAGATTTATCATGTTGAGCTCATGGCTAAAATGATTTTTTCGATTTTCCAACAACATAACTAGTGTCCTCCTGGCGCTTTATTAACTAAATTCCCGGTTCAATGTATTTGCGATATCCGCTGCAAGTATAGGGTCATGTTGCTTACGACCACATCAATGAAGTAGGATTTGAAACGGTTTCTTAGCGTCTATCTTACCATATTCGCCTGTGCAGCAATATCCTACCAAAGGATGATAACACCTGTATATCAGTTGTAGGTATGAGCATGATTTGGGTATGATTTTTGAGGAAAAGTTTGACTAAAAAGAGGACCGTCGCTCTTAATCGTGAATTTGTAAAGCAGCCAACAATAACTATTTAAAAGAAAGGTGTTCCCAGAACTATGGTGCACAGATAAGTTTATTTTTAGGAACACTACGAATCAATTTCCTATTATTGAAAACTTGCGATGCCGAATAGAAAACCTAAGTTAATTACCTGCTTTAAGATTAATGCGATAGGATTTAGCAGGCAAAGGCGATATAATATTTATAAATTAGCTAGAACTTCGAAAAGAAAGTGGGGAACGCCAAAAAACAGATTTAGGGATTTCCTTTGACCTGATCCGGCCGGAGATGCTGGATTGGATAAAGGCTGACGGAGCGGAGTTGGTCAAAGAGATTAACGACACCACAAAGGAGGCGCTACGGGTAACGCTGGCCGAAGGGATAGAGCAGTGTGAGTCAATACCGAAGCTAAGGGACTGCATAAGTGCGGTCTTTACTGATGTCAAGGAAAAATGACGACGACTATTGCCCGAACGGAGATGCATGGGAGTGTAACCCATGGAACGTTTGCCACATATAATAAAGCAGATGTGGAGTAAAAGGAATGGCTTGCCACAATGGACAACAGGACTAGGGACAGCCATATAACATCGACGGGCAGATAAAAACCATTGATGAAAAGTTTTCAAATGGACTGATGTATCCGGGCGGAAGTGGACCGGCGAAAGAGGTCTGTTTTTAACCAAATATTCTGTAGATAGATGACCATTTGTTATGCTGTTTTTATAAAATACATAAGAAAAATTTATTACCTCGTATTAAGTATATTAGCCTCATTCACTGGAGTATCATCAAGAAGGAATATAGTCCTAGCAGCCTGTCTGAGAATTGTAAAATGATATGAAATCCATACCATGAAGCACAAAATGCTGTGTTAAATCAAGTTGAAGAATCTATATATAGATTCAGTTGGAATAAGCTGTTAATAAATGTTCAGGCTGCTAGTTAAAACTGGGTGTCAAATGCATCGGCCTGATGTTTATTGTATTGTTTAATCCAAATATATAAGGTTTTTGCGCTGATTCCAAGATCATCCGCTACGCTTAGTGCACTACGGCCTTTTTCAACAACCAAGCGTACAGCTTCAAGTTTGAATTCTTTGTCGTATCAGTTGATCCCATTATGGACACCTCCAGTACTTTGATTTTATCTCAGTTCTGCGTGTCCATCAATTCGAGTACAGGGCAAGTCGAGTACAGGGCAAGGTATTGCTGCTGTATGGGTAGATGCTACAGGGGCAACGGTATAAGGAATAGGGGGTATTAACTTTGTTTCAAATAAAGAGGTTTTTACTTTGCATAACACTACTATTACTGGTAATATTCGTTCACTGTACGGCCTTTGCAGATAACTATACTTATGTTACACCACAAGATTATGGTGCAATAAGCAATGATGCAATTGACGATACAATTGCTTTTAAAACATCAATCGCGACAGGTTTACCAGTTTATGTCCCACCTGGCCTATATTTAATAAGTGACACCTTACAACTCCAAAATTCCATCATATTTGATGGCAAGATAAAAATGACAAACTATAGGAAGAATTGCCTTGAAATTAAAAATAAAGTAAACGAAAAGACTTTATTCATTGTGGACCCGGATATTGATGGCGGTTGGGGTGGCGCAGGGTGCCCTATCAATTTTGGTGATAATGGTTTTTACATCGGAGATAAAGGTCATGCAATTGCAGTTCTTTCGTCTACAAACATTGCCGTACTTGGAGGGAATTTATCTAACTTAGGTGGGGATGGGATTTTTTTAGGTATTGATACTAATGTTTCAGATAGTGATGAGAACTATTCACCAACAAATATTAGTGTTGATGGCACAACTATAAACAATACCAATCGCTTAAATATTTGTATTGAAGCTGGTGTCAATTGCAATTTCCGTAATATAAGCGGGTATAAACACAATAATTTTGTGGCTGGAATCGACATCGAGCCAAATAGTGCTAGGCCAAATGCCACTATCAATAATATATTATTTAATGGTTGTTATATTGTTTCTGACGGATCTAGCGTTAGTGACGATCCAATATCGCAGTACGGGTTAAATGTGCCTGGGAAAGCGGAGCCATTCCAAATTGACTGTGTTTCTGTTGATGTACCACACACTTGGGGCAGCATAACGGTTAAAAACTCTACTTTTGTTGCTGCTAATTGTTTTGCTGTAAGGTGTTTGGGAGAAAGTAACCTTGATTATTTTACGGATGTTTTAACCTTTGAGAATTGTAAATTCGAATCAAACTATGGTGGTTTTGTATTATGGGGCAAAAGAAACATTATCGTTAAAGATTGTGATATTAACTTATCAAAAGATGCTTATAAGGAATCAACTATTTTATCAAAAGCAGATAGTGAAGGAAAATATAACTGTGAGGTTAATATTGATAATTTAAATTATACAAGCGAGGGAAATAATCGACTTCATATTTACCAGATTGGTAGAATAACAGTTAAAGATTCTAAAATTGCAACATTAACCGCTAATAAATGCGAAAACATTAAGGTTGAGAATTGTATTCAGTAGCGTAACATAAAAATCGTCTTTAAAAGTCAATACCAAGAAATAAAAAACATATGTTTAAAATCTCTAAAAAATCGTCAAAGGGCTTGAACATGGTTTCCTTCAGTAATTGCTGGATCTCCAGCATGGATTTCTTTACCTTTAAATTAACCCGGGTCAGCAGTAGCAGCAGGCAGTAAGTAATGTATATTTCGCAATCTAAAGCCAATTATCCTGGTTTCTGTTAATATTCAGACAGGCTGCTAGTCCACAATCCCTTGTGGGTAGCCTAGTTGAGCCTTGTGTGTATCTTGTTACTGTCGAACGCGGGTACTTTAGACCGTGGTTTTTTTAAGCGACGATATAGAAAACAAAACGGGTGTAAAACATAATACAAGCCAAAAAGCCTATCGGGCAATGATATGGTCATGAAATCATTAATAGATGGACTGAAGAGCTTACTGAGGTCTTTCAAGATATAATTAAATCTGTTTTTCCATCCTCTACGTGTGTAAAATTTATAAATATCTTGCCAATAGCTAACGCATAGACCATTAGAGCCCCAAATTTCATATTCCGCAGTGGCAATGCACACGTTTATGGCCAACTGGGATAGCCACCATGCCGCACGGTCAGAAGCTACAACTGATTGAAAATTAGCCGGTATAGGCGCGTTCAAAAGCCCATTAGCTAATATTAACGACTGATGTAATAGTGTTTGTATACCAGTGCTTTTGGCCATAAACGCTGTCTTTTCCCAGTCAATACCTTCATGCTGAGCAAACCTGGCAATATCAACCAGCCAGCGCAAGCGAAACCAAGCATGGCCGGCCCCGTGCAATATCAAATATATTAACCAATCCTCATCATAAAGTACTGGTAGCAGATAACCTGCTATCTCAATTCTGGTAATGTTACTTTCGTTGGGAAATGGAAGTTCATGAATACTTTTACCAAATCTCCAGTGTAATTCTATATTAACATTCTTCGTGTTGTGCCAGTAACTGACATGGAAATTTTGATGTAAAGATCTTTTTATTATCATGAACTGCCTGGATGTAAAATTTTGTTCAGGATATGGAATATCAATTTTAAGATAACCTTCTTTTTCTAATATCCCCTGTGCTTTGACCAATTCACCGGGCGGAACCAGGATGTCGATATCCTTGTACGGTCGAATGGCTACATCCCCATACAACCGCGAGGCCAGAGGAGGCCCTTTTAACACTACTGCACGGATGCCGTGGCTTTCCAAACATTTTACCATCCTTACTGTTTCCCCGGTCAAATATAATCCCTGCATGGCGTTATCCCGGTATTTTTGCTGCAAATAACCAATGGTATTTTCATGTATGGCAGGGTTGTTTAATTGGCTTAGCGTTTCATAAACAAGCGGATACACCCGGTGGTGCAGAGCCAGCTGCAACAACACATCCCAATTAACAGGCTTTAGCAGCAAGTTTTGTGTTTTGGCTATATTGCCAGAGGTGCTGGCCAGCATTAGCCAAAGCTCGTGTGATATTTTTCCAAAAGGGTTACCTGTCATATTACCACCCCGTCACTATTCTTCATATCGCTCATGTAACGCCCTTAGCTTGGCTCACAGACTGTTCCCTAATGATAGTTTTTGGGTATAGCGCAAGCCAGGTCCCAAAATTACCCGAGCAGATAACCTTTTATTTTTCTTTTTAAACCATCGGGTATACACTTTATTATTCGTCTTTTTATTATATACTTTTTGTATTTGCGTTGATAATCTTTATCCAATCCGTCAGCGCCAACAGTTTTCCACAAAGTCAAAATACGTTCTCTTTCTTCAGGTATTGGTGAAACATCTCGTAAGCTACCATTCTTTACAAGGATTTTCTCTAAATTCGTTGGAAACAGTTCAATTTTATCTCTTACTAAATTGATTATTTTTTGCCCCATGAGAGAATTAACCAAAAGTGCTGATACACCGTTTGTACGATTAACATCCGGATGCGTCTCCTCAACTCCCCAATAATCGCACATGGTAAAATCGCCAGGGCGCTCAACGCACATATATTTGCAATTATAACAACTATCTCGCATTATTGAACGGTTCAAAAAGTACGTACAATAATATGAATCATACTCTTGTATAAGTTTATCGAACTCTTCCCCACACTTTTCGTATTCTATCCTTACTGTTTTTCCCCAGCCGTCATATTTTCCGCGGAAGCAAAAATTTTTTATTTCAATGTGGTATTTTTTATTCAAAAAATTTACATAATTGCGAAAGAACTCCGGACTAGGTACACCATGACAGGACAAATCTGCCGTAATCAGATTTCCATACTCTTTTCCAAGAAAAGAATTCAATGCTCCCACCTGGCAAGGGGTTCCAGTAAAAAGCACTAATCTATTATCCTGTAAATATTTCTTAATTTGCTTATAACAATCTCCTATATAGCTCTGAACATATTTTGATCCTTGAATTTTTTTTATATCACCATACTTCTCAACTCCAATGTGAATTGCTTGTATTTTCTCGTCAAATGCACATCCGAAAACAACGCCATTTCGATCTAGTACATACTCCGCCAGTACGCCAAATACACCGCCAGAAGCACTCCGATTTAATACATCCATGTTTTTGTTGATTGCGGCATAAGTTACTACGGGTTGCTTCCCGTCTTTTTTGTCTTTTGAAAATGCACAGATAGACCTACATCTCCCACAACCCAAGCACTTCTGCTCATCAATGAACGGATATGCAAATCCACACTCATCCATTTGCATTATTATTGCACTCTGTTCGCATACAGCTGCGCAAGAACCGCAACCACAGCAATCTTCCTTAATGCTATAAACCTGCTCCATAACAACTCCACCTTATTTAATACTAACGCACAGCTTAATTGCATTTGTTAGGTAACTAACTGACCTTTCTCTTTCTCTATCTAATTTTTGGTCAATATATTTAAAATCAATGATGCTTTCATTTAACTTCAGCTCATCCATGTTATTTATAAATCTTTCGTTCATTTCGAACATATTCATAATTGATTCTATGCGACTCGACTGGTCTGAATTATGAGCATATTGACGTTTAAAAACATATATCTGCGAATGAAACACTAGTGAAAAGGCCAAAGCATGAAACGAATCCGTGCAGACATAACTTGCACCGTCAATCATTGATAAAAAATTCCATGGACTACCGCCGACATATTTAACAGAATCCATCATTGAATATGCTTCATGTCTATGTCCAAAAGCCACAATCTGAAATCCGGTTTTCTGCCGAATTTTATTGATGCTATTTACTGCGATTTCACTCGGCTTATCTAAAAAATACATTAATATATATTTTGAATCCAATACATCAATATCTTTAGTTGAATATTCTGACCTCCATTGGCTTGGGGTTAATAGTAGCACCGGATCAAGCACAACTTTAACCTCGCGCCCTGTTAGTTCTTTGATTATTGCAACACCATTCGACTCACGTACCGATAGTGCTTTATAATCGCTGATGTATTTCTTATATTTACTTCTGTTATATTTAGCAACAGATGAAGTTGCAAAACTAGGACCCCATGCAACACGTTTATGTTTAGGTGCGAATCGAAGAAAATGTATTTTATTAATAATGAACCAATCCCCATTCCAAATCTGATCACTTCCGCTAATAAATGCAATATATTCATTTTTTTTCGCTTCAAGTAACATGTTTCTGTAAGAACGTTCTATGCTGTTTATTTCAATTTTAACAAAGTCGTCAATCGCCATCAGATTATCTTCAGAAAGTGTTTTCAATGCTGCTCTTCTAGAGGATTTCCATAATTTATAAAACTTAGTGATATACCTCGGATAACGCAAACACATACATGCACCATCTAGCAAATACAAGATTTTGCCAACAATTTGTCCGGCTTTCCCATCTCTTCTTCGAAAAAGGACACAATCCATTCCCGAATAGGATAATACTTTTTGGGTCGCATAGCACTGAAGGACCGAGCCATAATTGTAATTACAAAATGTTATCTGACCAATTTTCATTAATATTCACCCTTGAAAACTTGATTTTTAATGTTTCATATATCTCATAGCTATAACAAAAATAACCCTAAACAAGCAAAGAGCAGCTTCGGTACAACTCCGCAAAATTGCTATATTGATTAATGTAAACGAACCGGAAATGAATAGTGCCACAAGACCTGTCCCATGGAAAGTGGCAGATATTATAGTAGCCCGAGTAGCAAGCTTTTCTTTCCCCATAGTTCCAAGTACCGGAAAACCCAATAGCTGCGCAGGAAAAGAAAAGAATAGAACCGGCAACAATAAACAGAATATTGGTGCTGCGGCTGAGTACCCACTACCTGCAACAATATATATAGCCAAATCTGCCAACCAATATGAAACGGCTATGCCCATAATTATGACGGGCATAATGAACATCAAAATCTTTTTTATCAGGCCATAGTCTCTTTTTGCAACCATGTGTGGATACACACTGCTAATTATTGGGTCATATAGTGCCTGAATTGCGGTTATAACTTGATATGCTACACCCCAATAGGCAATTTCTTGGGTAGTTATACTAGAAAATCCCATTAGAATAATATTGGTAGCACTAAAAGCTGTCGTTGCAAAAACCGCAACAAAATAGACTCCGGAATCCTTTAATGTACTCCAAACATTATGCAACTTTAACCAACACAATTTTAGATTGAGTTTTTTTAGTACATGGTACCAAGAAAATGCAACAGCAACGCCTGTCCCGATAGTATATAAAACAGGAATCCATAAAAGATCGGATTTGTCTTTGACGAATACTAAAATCAATACTGCACTAATTAATTTTGCGATGACATATCTGACCGTGATAATCTCCATCTTTTCAATACCACGATAAATATAATCAGGAAGAAAAATTGAAATCAAAACAGAGCTAAAATACAAATATGTTAATAGGATATTTTCTTTCAGTATTGCAATATACGGAATCAGAATAAACAAAAAAACCGCACTAATGATTACCAGGACAATCTTGGCGGCGATAACGTCGCCCAATAATAAAGATAGCTTTGTTCTATTGTCCCTATTTTCCGATGCCACCTTAGTTGCTGAATAATTGAATCCGAAATCAACAAACAGCTGAAAGTATGTCATCATAGCAGTCATATAGGTTATAATTCCATAACCATCTGGCTCCAATACTCTTGTAAGATACGGCAATGTGACTAAAGGCAATATGTATTTCGCCGCAGTCATTAGATATAACATAAATGTGTTCTTATAAAGTGTCTTGTTTTTCACACTAATATCTCTACTCCACTTTACTAACAAAACTCAAAATTCGGCTACTCTGTAAGTTGGCTTATTCTATATGTTTTTGTTAGCTTCTGTTTGCATGTGTATCCAGAATAAATAAATGAAAGCCAGAAAATCATTAAGATAAAACTTGTTATATTTGCCACAAAAAGCAATCCCAAATACATTAAACTTAAACAAGAAGAAAAGCCTTTTGTATGTAGCATACAATTCATGAGAGTCATAGCAAGCAGAATAAAGCCAATAATTCCAGTTGCATACACTGTCTCCATAAAACCCGTGAAATAATTGGCAGGCAGCGCACTATATCCAAGGCCCCAAATCCAATCATGCATTGAAAGACCACTAAAATACGTTTCCCACCAAAAAAGTCGTCCAGATATGGCATTATAGCCATCAACTTCGCCAAAAACTCGCTGAATTGCCTTAGAAAAAAAGTTAAATTGCATTAATACAAAATAAGCTAGTGACCCTACTGTTAAACTAGCAAGAATTCTGAAAATAAGCGTTCTTCTTTTTTGAAAGTTTTTCAGAATCCATAGCACCCATGAAACTAAACTCAAAGCTATCCCGATACCAGAAGTCGTCATAAATATACCAAGTGTGATGACAACTGCTTTTGTTGTGTTTAATTTGCTTTCCGTACTTAAAAACAGTACTGATACTAATCCAATAATAGTATATTCCGCAAAATGTGCAGGTTCTGCAAAGAAAGCAGAAGGTCTAAAAAGCCCTGCCATAGTAGTTGAATCTATTTTATTTTGCATATACTCAATAAGCCAAGCATGTACAAACACTACAGGTGATGACAATCCGACAGTATAATATAAAACATATTGCACCATAACAACTATACTGGCAATGATTGATATATTCTCAATGATCTTTCTTGCTTTATTTACATCAAATACGTTAGAAACAACAATTGCAGTAATATATATATAAATGACAACAAACAATATTAAATCAATCGGTCTTCCTACACATTTTGATATGGCCCACACACAGTATAAAAATAGGGGTAGAGTCCTATATATATTATTGTGTCTGCAAATACCTTCTATCACCTTCAACAGAAATATAGGAGAAAATAATAGAACAAATACGGTTACGCAACTCATTTCTGTGAAAGGAAATTTATACATCATTAATACAGGAATCATTACAATAAGTCCAGTATATATTATATTTGTCTTTAATATTAACCTTTTATGACTCATAACCTATTACTCCGTTTACCGTTTGTTTTAATGTCAATTATTTCCATAATTGCAGAGTATCTTTTCCAGTCGCCAAGATTCCTTTGTTATATTAAAATTTCCTTCTTTTATCTTTTCGTACCCTTGCAATCTGTCGTGCGTAACAGAATTAAGTTTTTGAAATGCTTTTTTTGCCCATTCCTCTGGATTGTTTTTCAAAGGCACATAACTTAGAAGGTCAGTTACCTTTACCTCCGGCGGAACAACCTCAGCAGAAGTTAAGCATGGCAATCCCGCTGTCTGTGCCTCTATCAGAACAATACCCAATCCCTCAAAGCGTGAAGGCAGAATAAATAAGTCCATCGCCTGATATAGTTCTTCAACATTTCTACAAGGGCCTAACAATAACACCGAATCTTCTATTCCATACTCTTTCACTTTTGCCTTGACTTCCGGCATTAAATCCCCGTCACCGGCAATCATTAGAACTGAATCTTCATTGATTTTTAGTATTTCATTGAATATATCAATTAAAAACAAAGGATTCTTCTCAAAAACTATTCTTCCGACAAATCCGAACACAGTTTTCCCTTCCATCCTGTATTGCTGGCGAATCTTATTTCTGACCTCTGAATTAAATTTAAAACATTCTACATTAATGGCATTGTAAATCATTTCACCGGCATCTGGATTTCCAAACATAAATGCAGATGAAAGTTTTGAATTTGTCAGGCGCTTAATCTTGCAAAGCCTCAGCACATGTTTATTAAAGCCATGTAGGCCTTTTAACAGCACACCACAATCGTGTAAATTATTAGTGTGTGAATGCACTGCAACTTTATAGCCAAGAAGTTTACAAAGGAATATCGGGAATGAGTATGACAATGAATACATATTGAAATACACAATTCTCCATGTAAAATTTTTCTGTTTTAGCAAGGTATACCATGATAAAATATTCTTAAGCAGCATCTGACGTTTAGGCGGAATGAAGTATATTTTTCCATCTTTATTTTCAATGGCATCTTTATGTATACAGCTATCCCCTTCAATAACATAATCAAATATACAATCATCACCCATATAATTTTTCATATTCAATAAAAATGTTTCAATGCCACCTAGCTTATTCGTTGACATGCCATATACTAGAATTCTCATCCAACCTCTCTCCATTCAAATACTTCTTATTCAGTCCAAATCGGTGAATGTTTTATATTTAACTCGTCTGCATTTAAACTTTTTTACACCCTACAACCTCTAGATCATTTAATAAGTTATTATCAAAGGAAATTGTGTTTAACAACTTTGGGTATTGGAAATTACATAAGAATTCCATATATAACCAAATCTAATTGCAAAAATAATCCGGATGATTTGATAAAATGTGTTTTAAAGTTTCGGGGATCCCATGGCCTGGGAAAATATGACATGAATCATTAAGTGACAATACAATCGGCTTGACTGATAACTCGTATTGCTTTAAAGAACCGCTCGGTAATGTCACTACCGTATTTTTTTCTGGTATCAAGTTATCTCCGGAAAATACCGCCATATTATCAATGAGAATTATTGAGCTACCTGCTGAATGACCACCGATTGAAACTGCATTTATACGATGTCTGCCAAAGGTAAATTCATATTCATTCTTGTAAATTACATCAGCTTTGCATGAAAATGATGTGGCACATCCATTTCCAGCAATTGATGCTTCCCCTATGTGTGCTTGCATAACCAAATTATAATATCTTGACAGGTTTTTCCTCGGATAAGGCAGAGCTTCCGCACAAAAGGCAGAACAAATAACTACGCATGGCAATTGTTTTTTATAATAATTGACACCTGAAATATGATCGTAATGTTCATGTGTCAATAAAATTTTTAACACTTTAACCTTATATTCAAAAATTATATCTGTTACTTCATCATTTACAATGGGATCAATGATTATTCCATTTTTCCCCGAAAATACTACATACATATTTGAATTAATCTGAGTTTCTGTATATGTATATATTTCTAAGTCCTTAAAAGTATATTCTAATATCTTTTTTGATGTAAGCATCGCCATGTACTTAAAATTCAATCTTCCTTCCTAATTCAGCGGACATATATGCGGCATAAATTATTTTGATTGTATCATAAGCTAATTTAAATCCGGATTTAGGTTCACGATCATAATATATGGCTTCCATGAAATCCTGCATCTCATCTGTATAGCCGCGAATTATCTCATCAGCTAAAAATGGATTGTTCCATCCGGTTTTTGATGGAAGCATTTCTGAAATATATACATCATCAAGTCTCTCTTCATCTAAGAAATAGGTGCTCATTAAATCTGACATTGTCAGATTACATTTGATTGCAGCATCATTACAATACAGCTCAATATAATTCTTGCTTCCGCCCAACAAGGTATCTGTTGCAATTATCAATGCTCTTGACTCGTCAGAAAATGTCAATATTACTGTACCACAGTCTTCTACATCATTAGGTCTCGCAGCTATATGCCGGTGATCATATTCAGAGAGATTTACAGTTACTCGTCCCATATCAGCCAGTACGCTTTTTACCGTAATCTCTTCCCCCAGCGCTTTGGCTTCCTGCTCTTTCAGCCACAAAATAGCAGACAAGGGATGAGCACCCGTCCTCAGAAATGTTCCGCCACCTGTTTTATTCCATTCACCGGCAACAGGTGAACTTGAACCTTTCAGGCTTTCTTCGCCCTTGCTGTACAATATCTTACTTTTTTTCTTGCTAATTATTTCTGCTGCTTTCAGAACAGCCGGTGCATATACAAAGTTTTCAGCGTACATGAACTTTCTGTCTGAAGCCACAATAATTGACTTCAAATTTTCTATAGATTTCAGCAACTTTTCGTACATAACCTGTTTTGATACATTTAATCCAATAGGTGTAATGTCGTTCTTTTCCCCAAAATATCCACTTAAAGGTTTTTCACATATTACGTGTTTACCTGCCGCGAGTGCTTTCTCAATCATTTCTGCATGAACATAAGGCGGCGTACAAATATCAATTACATCTATCTCAGGGTCATTCAGTAAATCATTGAAATCTAGTGATGCGTATTCAAACCCATATAACTCTTTTGCTGCTTCAACCTGTTCAATTCTTCTTGCAATTATTCTCTTATATCGTAAAGGAATTCCACTAAACCTTCGCAATGCAATCATGTGTAATTCAGTTGCTCTTCCTGCACCGGCCATTCCTATTACAACTGGTTTATTGATCATATGGATATATCACCTACTTTAAATTACGTCGCTTGTATTTCTTCGGTTTTGAAAACTAATTCATGATTTTTCATTTTATGCTATTTTCCTTTCGACAAGCTTTATAAGTTCGCCAACAATTTTAATAGAAGGTGAGTTAAGTTCATCGTCACTGAATTCAAACCCAAATTCATCCTCCAATTCAATAATAAACTTAACAAGTCCAAGCGAATCAATATATCCCTGCTCGATATAATTCAAAGTATATACGTTAGTATCTTCTGAAACAGTATAATTCTTCTGGATGTATTTTAAAATAAACTCTTCAACTTTTGCCATCTTTATAACTCCTTTCAAAATTATGCATTTTCACATTGCAGCCGCACATATTCCATCAGTTTGGTTTTCATTATTTTTCCCATTGAATTCTTTGGAAGCTTATCAACAAAAAATATCTTATGCGGTTGCTGAAAATCCGCCAAATTTCTTGCGCACTGAACCTGCACCATACGTTTCCTCAAGGTTTTGCCCTGCTTGATTTCAACAGCAAGCGCAACAACCTCACTCAAACGTTCATCCGGATACGCAAAAACAGCACATTCGCTTACTTCCGGAATTTCCAAAACACATTTTTCTACATCATTCGGATAAACATTGATACCACCGGTAATAATCAATTCTTTTTTACGGCCAGAGAAGTACAAATATCCATCCTCATCAAGATAACCCATATCACCCGTTTTAAAATACCCATCTGCCATTGCATTATTAAAAGCATCCGGTAAACCGTAATAACCGTTGCAAACAAGCGTTGATTTGCAAACAATTTCACCGATTTCATCAGTATCGGCTATTTCTCCGTTATCACGCAAGATTCGTATTTCTACTTCAGGAAAGCATCTGCCTACCGACTTCTGTTTGTTAATAGCTTCTTTAAAGTTAATATCGGTTACCGTCGATGTCTCTGAGGTACCGTACATTTCATGGAAATTGCAATGAAGCTTATTAATCAGTTCCTTCCGAACATATGGTTCAAGTAATGCAGAAGATGATACAATACATTTTAAACTGTCAATTTCGGGAACAAATGGACTGGAAAGTAGATCAACTATTTGCGCTAACTGAGAAGACACCGCAATTGTAAATGTAACATTTTGTTCTTTAACACAATTTAACCAAATATGAGGGGTAAATCGGGGAAGTAAAACAGATGTACCGCCAATAATCAGAGGCATAATAACTAACCGCTCTGCCAATGAATGATACAATGGAGTTGCAGCAAGAACGCTATCATCTTTTGTAATGTTATACATTCTGATATGTGCCATCGCACGAAGATATTTATTTTTCTGCGTCAAATCTATAGGCTTCGGTAAACCGGTTGAACCAGAAGTCATTGTCAATATCAATGTTTCATCACCGGTAACTCGGCCTATAATCGGACGCTCAACCGATTCCTTCTGTATATCACTAAACGGAATTGTTCCCGGGCATTCATCATCAAGACAAATGCAAATACCGTCCATATCAATTCCGCCGGATTTTTCACATTCTTCATAAAAAGCTTTACGAGCAATTAAATGTTTTACGTCACCCGCTTTGAAAGCGGTCTTTATGGCTGAAACAGGCAATGTAGGATTAATTGGAACAAGGGCTACACCAAGATTTGCTGCAGCAAAAATCAATGCTACAGATTTAATACTATTAGTCATGGGAATACCAATGTGATCTCTATATTGAACTCCATTATGCAACAACAAGTTAGAGTATCGGCTAACTAACTCCGATAACTCTTGATATGTATTAGTTTTTCCATCACACCAGATGGCTTTCTTATCCGGATAATTTGCGGCGCTTTCATAAAACATGTCAGATAATCTTCTCATAAAGTACCCCTATTCTTTAATTTAGTTGGGTAATATTCTCGCTGGATTGCAGAAAGTTTTCTGTCCTTCTGCAATATCTTTAATAACAATACTTCCAAGTCCAAGATAGGCATCGTCACCGATTTTCACGCCATATGTAATAGCCACATTAGCAGCCAAAAAAACTCTTTTACCGATTTTAACATTTGGCAAAATAGAACACATTCCGCTAATAGTAGAATAATCACCGACTTCCACGTCATGTCCTATTCCCGATGAAAGTATTGTTACAAAATCACCGACTCGGGAATTTACGGAAAGTTTGGCATTAGGAAACATTACCAGCCCCTCACCGTGTTTACTAAATTGTGTCAGTGTAGCTGTCGGATGTATTACATCTGTGAAAACAGCCCCTTTTGCCTTCATCATAGTTACAATTTTCTCCTTGGTTTTCGGGTTTCCGATTGCTAAGGTAAATATTTCATCTTCTTTTGGGTGCCAATCAGCGATTCTGCCTATTACGTGATAATCGCACTCTAACCCGTCGAGTGCCTGCAGGTTGTCGTCAATGAAACCGGCAATCTCCCATGTGGGGGATGTTTCGTTTATATCCTTAATCCATTGCAACAATTCACGGCCATAACCACCCGCACCAATTATAATGATCTTTTTCATTTAACTACTCTCCTGATTTTTGTCCTCGCTGTATAAAACTAATCCCAAAGCCCATTGTGCCAATTTAGAACTACTCAGTTCTGCCTTTTGCATCACGAATAGTACAAAGCCGGAAACTATACCATAATCGTTATATCTACAAACATATTTGGGATAAAGCAACTACTTTTATGAGGAATATTCCACTCGGTTTCTGAAAACGTTTCATATGCATAAACATTTTTGAACAATATGCTCATAGGTCTTACAGTAACTATAATTGCTTCGTACGTCAGCGTATGTTCTTTCTGCATATCACCAGGCATATAGATAATATCTGGCTGAAACTGGCGAATTAAATCTACATTTTGCCGTTTAACTTGTACCTTGGAACATCCTCAATCATCACAGCAGGAAACTCCAAAAAATATGTTTGTGAAATACCAATTAAACAATGACTTGTTGAAATTTCGGGGTAAAGATTGTGCGGCCACTTATCATATATTTCCTTATTTATTTGAAACACTGGCAGTTTTCCCTGGTGACGATACATACATCTACTTTATCACCTTTCGCAATATGCCGAGCCATTGTTCCACCGCAACCGAGAATTTCATCATCAAGGTAAAAACCAATACCTTCATAATAAACCATCATAATCAACCTACGTTTGCTATTACCTTTTTAACTTCGTTTTCAGATCCAGATAAAGCTTCTTGTTTACTTCTTGTATCATCAAGATTTTTACCGTTGAATCGAACTCTTGTGTCATTAGTTCTGTAAGAACTTCCTTTTACTGCTTCCAGTGCAATCCCGATTATCATCTTAACATCCAACACAAAGCTAATGTTTTCTATGTAATAAATATCGTTCTCAAACTGATTACGCCACGTTAAACAATTCGGGACCACATCATCTTTGCTTCTTTTAATTCTCACACATGCTAGACCAGGTAGAACACTATGACGCATTTTATGCCTTGGGGTATATAAGTCTATATATTCAGTCAAAAGTGGCCTAGGGCCAACAATTGACATTTTCCCAACAAAAACGCTCCGTAGTTCCGGCAATTCATCCAAGGAAGTTCTCCTTAAGAATACACCAAACTTCGTCAGCCTAAATTCTTCGGGTAAAAGATCACCGTTCTCGTCCGTTTCGTTTGTCATAGACCGGAATTTATAAATATTAAATATTTCGCAGTTTTTTCCAGGCCTTTGAGAAACGTATAAAATTGGTCTCCCGTGGAAAATCAGCTCTAAAACAGCTATTATTACAAACACGGGAAATAATACAATAAGAGCAAAACCACTTAATGCGATATCTAATATGCGCTTAACATATAGTGAATATACACTTTTTTTAGGAACTGGGATTATTTCACCTTCAGTTAAAGTTGTATTTGAAAGCATAATGAAATTCCTCGCTTATCACTCCTATTTTATTTAGCAGGATTTCCTTTTACTATAATGTTATAATAAGCACTTCTTTAAATTCACAAATGGTAATCACCATAATTTCTTAATTATCTTTACAATCCTGTCTAAATCCTCATGTGACATCTTCGTATCACTGGGTAGACAAACGCCATTCTCAAATATCTTCTCCGCTACACCGTCACCTACAAAATCATACCCAGCAAAGAATGGCTGCATGTGCATTGGCTTCCAGATTGGTCTGCTCTCAATGTTCTCAGCTTCCAGCGCTCCCATGACATCTGAAGGCCTGACATAACCGCTCAACAAAATACAACTCAGCCAATAATTCGGCTCATTCCACTCATTGACAGGCATCATCTCAACACCATCTAACTGACCCAACTCACTCTTATAAAACTTAAATATCTCCCGCTTTTTTTTAATTCTCTGATTTAACACCTTAAGCTGCCCTCTACCTATACCGGCAAGAACATTGCTTATTCTATAATTAAACCCAAGCTCACTATGCTGATAATGTCTTGCAGGATCTCTAGCCTGAGTCGCCCAGTATCTCACTTTTGCAATTTTCTCTTCATTATTACTTACAAGCATCCCGCCACCTGATGTGGTAATGATTTTGTTTCCATTAAATGAAAAAACACCATAATCTCCGATAGTACCGGTATAATGTCCTTTATACAACGTCCCCAAACTCTCTGCAGCATCCTCAATCAATACCACGTTATGCTTTTTACATATCTCAACAATCTTATCCATATCTACTGAAAAGCCATATAAATGAACGACTAAAACTGCCTTAGGCGTATATTTTTCAAAAGCTTTCTCCAGTGCAACAGGACTCATGTTCCAAGTCTCAAAATCACTATCAACAAACACAGGGATAGCATTCACATAAATAATCGGATTGGCCGTAGCGCAGAAAGTAAGACTGGAACAGAACACAATATCCCCGGCTCCTACCCCGGCAGTTTTTAATGCCAAATGGATCGCTGCTGTTCCTGACGATAATGCTGCCGCTGATTTAACACCTACCTTAGCAGCAAGCTCCTTTTCAAACTTATTGACATTCTCACCCATAGGAGCAATCCAGTTTTTTTCAAAGGCATCATGTACGTAGTTCAACTCAAATCCCTCATCGCTCATGTGAGGGGATGAGAGGTATATTTTCGTGTCCATTTCACTTTGCTCCCATTGTTTATATATTTGTTTGTAATCATGTCATATTAGCCGTTATAAAACTAAATTAACCCACCCGTTCTTTCTGGTATCGCTTTAATGCTGGTATTATAGAAGCCAACATTACAAATACATCCTCGCGCTTACAGCGATGTCCTTTCCTAAAAAGCTCAATTATACACTGCTCAAGGGCTGACAGATCAACTAGCAAAGGCTTGGCTATGAATATCCTCTTGTGCTTGGTGGTGCGGGAGCCTTCCTCGGTCGTTAAAAGCTCTTCAAAGAGCTTCTCACCTGGCCGGATACCGGTAAATGTGATATGAATATCCTTGTCCGGCACTAGGCCGGAGAATTTGATCATATCTTTGGCAAGGTCCACTATTTTCACAGGTTCACCCATGTCGAGGATAAAGACCTCCCCCCCCTGTGCCATGGCCCCGGCCTGGATGACCAACTGAACCGCTTCGGGAATTGTCATGAAGTAGCGCTTCATTTCCGGGTGGGTGACTGTCACCGGGCCTCCTTTGGCAATCTGCTGCTGAAATATTGGCACCACGCTGCCGTTGCTGCCTAAAACATTACCGAACCGGACTGCAGTAAAAACTGTATCGCTAACCCCATTCCTATGCTGAATAATTAACTCTGCCATCTGTTTGGTAGCCCCCATTACACTGGAGGGGTTGACAGCTTTGTCCGTAGATATCATGACAAAGACCTTTACCCCTGCCCGGTCGGCGGCATCGGAGACATTCAGTGTGCCGATTACATTGGTCTTTACAGCTTCATCCGGATGCATTTCCATCAACGGCACGTGCTTGTGTGCCGCAGCATGAAAGACCACCCCAGGGCGATGCTTATCAAATATGTGGTTAACCTTAGGCTTGTCCCTCACATCGGCAATCTCAATCTCCAGGGATATCTCTTTAAACTTATCCTGCAACTCCAGCCAGATCTTATGGATGCTGTTCTCGCCATGTCCAAAGAGGATTAGTTTCTTTGGCTTATAAAGGGCTACCTGGCGACATAGCTCCGAACCAATGGAGCCCCCTGCTCCGGTGATAAGGACTGTTTCCCCTTTCAGATACCCCGCGACTTCCTCCAGGTCAACCCGCACTGCTTCCCGGTGCAGCAGGTCCTCCAGTTGCACCGGCCTTAAGTGGTTTATAGATACATGCCCGTTAATTATTTGGTACATACCCGGCAGTATTTTTATTTCCACCCCGGTTTTCCGGCAGATTTCAACCATTTCCCGGATAACGCCGCTGTTTACGCTGGGCATGGCAATAATAATGAGGTCGATATTGAGCCTCTTTACCACCTGGGTAATAGCCTCCCTAGTGCCAAGTACAGGAAGTCCAAGAACTGTCAATCTCTGTTTGTTGAGGTCATCGTCGATAAAGCCCACCGGTAGGATATTATTGCAGTGTCCTTTAAGCTCCCTGGCTACCATGGCCCCGGCATCGCCGGCTCCGATTATTAGAGCCCGGCGGCCCTCTTGGCAACCGCTTGCCTTACCATGCTCTACATATACCCGCCAAGCCAGCCTGGAGCCGCCAATCAGAATTATAGTGAAAGCCCACTGCGTTACAACCATACTTCGTGGCAGCGGCCAGTATGAAAAGTAGGTTAGAGCTATGGTCCCCAGACTGCCCAATGTGACGGCCTGGATGATGGCCACCAGTTCGCCCATGCTGGCATAGGCCCAAACGCTGTTGTATAGATTAAACAGGTAAAAAAACGTTATGTAGATGAGGGTAATCAGCGGAGCGAAAATAATGTAGTATTGAATATAATTTAATGGGTTTTGACTGCTATAAAACCTTATAATGACCGGGACTGCCATTGCGAGGTTTAACAGTAATGCATCACAGGCCATCAGGATGATAATCCTTCTAAAGATGTTCAATAGATCACCCTACTCTATATAACTTAAGTATCTAAAATTAATAGCTAAAAAGTGAATGGTTTACATCCCTGCTTGATTCTCTCTTCAACATCGCTGCTTCCGAAGCCTTATCCTTTCCCCGGTAGCAGTAATAGTAACGGTAGTCTTCACGGCGCGTCTTTACTTCGTTTAGAACCACGCCAATAATCCTGGCATTGGCTTTTTCCAGCTGCTGTTTAGCCTCCTTCACCATGTCGATGCGGGAGGAACCGGCCTTTACCACCAGCACTACACCATCAACCAGCGGAGCCAGCACTGCGGCGTCCGTCACGGCAATAACCGGCGGCGCATCCAGGATGACTGTATCGTACTGAACCGAAACTTTTTCCAGGAAGGCTTTCATCTTCTGAGAACCAAGCAGCTCGGACGGGTTGGGCGGGATGGGACCGCTGGGAACTATCCACACCCCATCTATTTCAGTAGAATGTGCTGCTTCCTTTAAGTCGAGGTCCTGCACTAAAAGGTTGGTCAGGCCTTGGCTGTTGTCCAGGTTAAAGAATTTGTGCATGGTAGGATTGCGAAGATCTCCGTCCACAATGAGTACTCGGCCACCGGCCTGGGCCATTACCACGGCCAGGTTTGAAGCCACCACCGACGTGCCGTCCTGGGGGCCGGCGCTGGTGATGAGCAGCACCTTCACTGGGCGGTCAGTGGCAGAAAAAGACAGGTTGGTACGCAGGGTCCGGAAGGACTCCGCGATTGGAGATTTCGGATTATTATGGGCAATGAGCTTTTTAGTGGCGTTTTTACTGCTAAGCACTTTTATACACCTCGTTTATAATCAGTCACCTTGTCCGGCTATTCGTAGCTGGTATGAGCCCAAGCACGGGCAGGCCCATGTGTGCGGCCACGTCATCCGGAGTCTTAATGGTGTTGTCCAGGAACTCCAACACGAAAATCAGGGCTACAGATGCCATTAGACCAAGCATAAAGGCCACGGCCATGTTACGCTCTTTGTTTGGCTTCACAGGGCTATTCGGAGCTATGGCGGGAGATATTACCGCCAGGCTGGTACTGCCCAGGTCAATGGAGCGGGTGATTTGGGTCCTGGTGATCCCCTCGGCGAGGAGGTTAAGGACACCCTGCAGGCGCTGTTTTTCGTAAGGGTCAGTGGCCGCTGCCAGTTCTACTTTAATATTATTCATTTGGTCCCGCATGAATTTGGCGGAGCGGTCCATCACTTCCGTGTTTCTTTCGGAAATTAGGGCCATAAATTCCTGGCTCAAAGTATTGGCGATATTCGCTGCAAGTACAGGGTTAATATTGCTTACAATCACCTCAATAAGGTAGGAGTCTTTGGCAGCGGTGGCTCTAATCTGCCCGGCCAGAACGCGTGGGGTGTAGCCCAGTTTGTTCAAGTGCAGCTTGTCGATTACTCGCTGCATCAAAGTTACGCTTTTTACCTGCCCAATATAGTCATTCATGGTAAGGACCGGGATACGGTATGCATTATTCAAGATGGAATTAACATCGTCCTTTTGGGCTGTCACCTGTTGCTTTTCTGCCGCCTGAGTGACCAGCAGGACGGTCTTGGCCTCGTAAACTGGTGTCATAACAAAGTAACTCAACAGGCCGCTAGCAGTTACCGCTAGTGCCGTCAGCAATGCAATAACCCAAAAGCGCTTTTTTAGTACATTAATTAATACCCGTAAATCAATAACCTTCTCGTCAATGTCACACTGAGTATTTTGATTACTCAACTGATTTCCTACCTCGCTTTTCAAGAAATATTGGAATGAATCAACATTTTGCAGCACCCGTACAACAATATTTGCGAGTGCAGTTATATACTACCAAAGAGCGATTACGTTGTGTATCAGTGGCAGGTATGATTAGGGTATGAGTGATTTATCAATATCGAAGCGATTTTATAGCCCATATCTAATACCAAACTAAAAAAACCTACATACATGTAAAAGCATTTCGTATTATTTAACAATTTATTAACTTAAAGCACTAGCCTCCAGGCTGTATAAAACCATCTATGCGGAGCAGAAAAACGCCCGGCGCAAGCAGCTTATACAGAAGGCAGCTGCTTCCCTCCGGACGTTATTAAAGTAAATTCAATTTATTTATCTTTTAAAAAACAACTCTTTAAAATTCCTTTCCTTCTGGCTAATACCAATGTATATTTTGCTTAGAAATGATACCCAGGTATGATATACTCAACACAACCAGAATGAAAGTACGCTTCATACCGTACTGAACTAAACATCTTGCTTACTTCAGTAGAACTGTACTATACTTATACTTGCCTTGCTGGAAAATTTGCCTTTAAATTAACCTTCATTATTGATTGTGCCCTACGGGGCATGAGGGTTTAGAAAGCGGAATGGAAGAAAGGATTTACTAATGGAGCAATATTTAGTTCCTGTTATTCTTGGTATCGTGGAAGGCCTGACGGAATTTATCCCGGTTTCCTCCACCGGCCACTTGATTTTAAGTGGAGAATTGCTGAATTTTACCGGAGAAAGGGCTGCCACCTTTGAGGTCTTTATCCAACTAGGAGCAATTTTGGCCGTGGTGATGCTGTATCGGGAAAGATTCAGACACTTTCTCACCTTTGAAAACATCGTGAGCGGCTTCAAAATGAAGCAACGTGAACTCAATTGGATGCACATAGCCGTTGCCATCTTGCCGGCTATGGTTTTAGGTTACCTGGTCCACGACATCATCAAAAAATATTTGTTCTCTGTGCAGACTGTCCTCATTGGTTTGGTTATTGGCGGTATTGTGATGATTGTGGCAGAACGCATGCCTTCCCGAACCTTTGCCACTGACCTGGATAAAATAAACTTCAGGCAGTGCCTGCTTATCGGGTTGGCTCAGTGCCTATCCCTCTGGCCCGGCTTCTCTCGCTCCGGAGCTACCATTTCTGGTGGTTTGTTAGCTGGACTGAACCATAAAACGGCAGCTGAATTTTCCTTTATTATCGCTGTGCCGGTAATGATTGCAGCCACCGGATATGATTTGCTTAAATCCTGGTCCTTGATTACTCCGGATTTTATCGTAACGTTGCTCATTGGTTTTGTGGTTTCTTTCGTGGTTGCTGTGTTGGCCATCGTGGGCTTTTTAAAGCTGCTGGAGCGGGTTAAACTGACACCCTTTGCAGTCTATCGCTTCGTTTTATCAGTTGGTTATTATATAATGATCCTGCGCTAATAAACAACAACAAACAGTGTACAGTATGAGGAATAAAAGTGCTTTTCTTGAAGGTATGTTTGCACCTCTGTATAAAGAGAATCAAGCATCAGCCCATGTCCCTGTATAATAAACCCGAGCCGCCGGCCCGGGTTTTGACAAAGTCAATATAACACCCTGGGATTTCTACGAAAAAGATATAAATCCCAGGGTTAGATTTTTATAGCCGCCCAAGGGGCTTATTTATTTTACCGGCCAGGATTGCTATTGATGTTTTGCATACCCGTCATGCCCTGTGCCGGCATATGATAATAACTTTGAGCGACTGTGCCGGGGCTCATCTGCTGTGCCGGTGCGGTAGCCTGTTGCCCCATCATGTTCATGCCAATGGTGGAAGCATAAGTCCCGGCAATCCCCGCCCGGGCCGGTTCCACCTGATAAAAACCCCTGGCAGACATTAGCTCAAATATTTGCCTGTGAGTGTTCAGTTCATCGTTATGGATCTGCACAAGTAAGCTGCGTGACCTGTCACCGGCCGCTTCCAGCAGCGCATGGTGATAGCCGGTGGATATCATCTTGCTGTCAAGCAGCAGATCCGTTAGTATATCCTGATCCGAAAAGTTCAACTTCTTCACCTCCGAATTAATGTAAGGGGACACACCTTTTTGGTTACCTAAAATTCCTTACCTCTTCACAATTTCGCCAAGGAATGTCCCCAACTTAGTGGCCGGTCATTCCGGTCATTCCGGAAATGCTCCCCATTCCTGCGCTTCCGCTAATGCCTGCTTCCTGCAACAGCCCGTTCAGCATGCCGATGTGGCGCTGGCCCTTTTCTACGCTTTGCTGCAGTAAGCCCTGGATAGCCGGATCCCGGGACATGTTCAGGTAATTCTGAGCTTTTCTGGCACACAGTTCCTCCGCCCGAAGCTGCTCCATAATCATTAATTTTTCAATTTCGCTCAATTTGGTTTGCACTGGCTCACCTCCCCACTTCTAGTTGCGGTGTTAGTGTTATCCATAATCCATAATTTTATGTAACGGCCACTGTGCCGGCCCGCTAGAGCTTCGATCCGCACCTGCAATATCACCGCGAAAGTCCCTTTTTATTTATGCATACATATTAAAACCACCCGCATAAATAGAAAAGGGGACACACCTTCCTGGTTACCAAAATTCCTTACCTCTATACAATTTCATGAAGGAATGTCCCCAACTAGATTTGCGGGAGGCTTAACTATGCTCAAATCAGGCGCACGGATACTGGTTGCGGTACTGGCGCTATGCCTATGCCTGACCCGGGCGGCGGAGGCCGGGTATAAAATAGAGATTGACAAATCAGTCAACCGGCTAACACTTTTTAAGGATAACAGCATCGTAAAGGTTGTCCCGGTAGCCACGGGTAAAAAACCGTCCCTGACTCCTGAAGGCAAATTTTCTATTGCCGTCAAAATAGTTAATCCCTATTACGGCAAGCTGAAAATTCCCGGCGGGAGCCCCCGCAACCCTCTGGGCTACAGGTGGCTGGGTCTGAGCCTGGGGGGAGGCGGCCAGTACGGTATACACGGCACCAACAATCCCTCCTCCATCGGTAAGTACGCCTCCGCCGGGTGCATCAGGATGCAAAATAAGGACGTCAGCTGGCTTTTTGACACCGTACCGGTAGGCACTCCCGTGGAAATACACAGTTCTAAAAAAATGAAAAATATTACTCCCCAGGAAAAAGCCCCGGCTTTCCATATCGCTCCGGGACTCCCCGAGGATATTAAAACAGCTTTACGTAATGGTATGATTATCCCGCCTTAAAAACATTCCGCTAATATAAAAGCATTACCCGGGGACACATAACCGCTATATAGTATTTCACCCCGGGGGAGCTTCATAAAACCGGGTATATATTTATTCTTGCATGTTTTTATTTTGCCAGAGCTGCCGACAGGCCTGCCAGATAGCCGGTGGAAAAAGCAATCTGCATGTTAAAGCCCCCCGTATAGCCATCAACGTCTATTACCTCTCCGGCGAAATACAATCCCCTGACCAGTTTTGATTCCATGGTCCGGGAATTGATCTCTTTTGTATCAATCCCGCCCGCCGTAACTACGGCTTCCCTGATGGGGCAGGTGCCGGCTAAAGTCAAAGGGAGTTGTTTCATTGTATCTGCCAGCCTGCGCCACACAACCTTACCCGCCCCGGACGCCTTCATCTCGCCATCTATTCCGGCGATACTAAAGACTAAGGGCACCATCCTGTCTGGTATAAAAAATCTCATGATGCTTTTGACTGTTTTCCTGGTTTCAATCCCAGCCGCCTTTTCCAACTCGTTTAACAGCATATCAATGTTTTTATCCGGGAACATATCGATTAATATGGTCAGGGTATAGTTTTGATCAGTTTTATGATGAAAGATTTTAGCGGCAGCCCTGCTGATATTAAGAACTGCCGGCCCGGACACCCCAAAATGGGTAAATAATAGATCCCCCCCGGCCGAAGCCAGCCGGCGCTCACCGTCATTTAGAGAGACTGTTATATTGCTTAGCGCCAGGCCCTGTACCCGCCCCGACCCTACCCAGTCATCGGAGCATACCAGTGCCACCCCTGACGGAAAAAGTTCTGTTACATGGTGCCCGGCAGTGGCCGCAAGCTGGTACCCCTTACCAGTTGAGCCGGTACCGGGATAAGAGAGCCCGCCGGTGGCCACCACCACCCGTCCATAATATTTTCCACCGTCCACGCCGGCAACGCCGAGACAGCAGTTCCCTTCCAGTATCAGCGCCTCAACCTCTTTACCGCACTTTATCTCCACCCCGAGGGAATGCAGGTGCCTGACAAGAGCAGATACCATATCCGCTCCCAGGCAATCCGCAGGAAATACCCTGCCTCCCCCCTCTACCCTGGATACTATGCCCAAAGAATTGAAAAATTCGCGGCAGTCCTCCCCGGTATAACGATGCAAAGCGCTATAAAGAAACTTACCGTTGCCGGGAACATTATCTATCATAGCTTCAGGACCGGCGATATTGGTAAAATTGCACCTTCCGCCCCCGGCTATAGTCATTTTCCTGCCGGGGCTGTTTTTTTTCTCCAGCAACAGCAACCTTGCCCCTGTCCCTGCGGCAGCCACCGCCGCCATCATACCGGCAGGACCGCCCCCGATCACGATAACATCATATTTTCCTGCCTTGTTTTTTGGATTTATTTCTGCATAACCCCCCAAAAAAGATTATTTTGCACGAAGATATTTTTAATTACTATTAAATTGGGGGCATTCCTTCGTGAAACTGTTTAGACGCAAGGACTTTAGATACCCAAGAAAGTGTGTCCCCTGACATAAATTGGGGACATTCCTTCGTGAAGATTGTTTAAAAGTAAAGAATTTGTCTAACCCAAGAAGGTGTGTCCCCTGACCTATTTATTTTACCACCTTGTGGCAAATATCAAAAATTCATTACCGCATGTCCCCGGCAACATACGGTTTTCTTAAATTGCCTGGTGGGAAGGGAGAAATGCACACAAAAAAAGGACAATTGACTCACGCAGGAAACGACATTTTTCATGTATAATAGTGAGTAAACAACAAATTTATACATTTGAGGTTATACAATGCCGGGCAAGGCTTATATTCTAGATAAAGTTATTCAGGATACCATTTCTGCCATTGAACTGGGAAAACGGCAGATATATGACATTGCCGAACACACACTGGCAGAATATAGTCGTCTAAAAAAAGAGCTGGAACAGGTAAAATTAGAAGTAGATACATTGATCAGGGAAGTTGATACCTTAACGCCACTGGAAAAACGGGCACGGCAAAGGTTGGCCGAGGTAAGCAAAAATTTTAATTCATTCGGCGAGGATGATATTAAAAGAGCCTACGAAAATGCCCAGGAGAAAAAACTGCGTCTGGCCAACCTGAAAGGCAGGGAACAATTACTCAGATACAAACGCGACAATCTGGAACTTAATCTGCGTAAAATCAAAGACATGGTGGAAAAAGCCGAAAAACTGGCTTCCCACCTGACTGCAGTCACGAACTATCTAAGTAGCGATTTAACCAATATCACCTCCAGGTTTTTGGAACTGGAACAAATCCAAAAACTGGGGGTTAATGTTATTCGAGCCCAGGAAGAGGAACGAAGAAAGGTGGCCCGGGACATACATGACGGTCCAGCCCAGTTGCTGGCCAACATAGTGATGAGGGCGGAATTCTGCCTTAAACTAATGGATATAGACCATAACAAAGTAAAGCAAGAACTGGTGGAATTACAGCAGATGGTCAGGCAAAGCCTGCAGGATGTACGCAAAATAATATTCGATCTGCGCCCCATGGTACTGGACGACCTGGGATTAATTCCGGCAATCAACCGCTATGTTGAGGAATTCATGACACAAACCGGTTTACCGGCTGAACTGGTGGTGATAGGAGAAACCAAAAGATTCACCAATACCATAGAAGTCGCGCTATTCAGGGTTTTCCAGGAATGTCTCAGCAATATAAGAAAACATTCCAAAGCCAATAATCTCCTGGTTAAAATTGAGGTTTTACCCAGCAAGGTTAACCTGACGGTGAAAGACAATGGTGTGGGTTTCAGCCCTAAAAATGTCATGGCCGATAATAAGCAGGAGGGATACGGTTTATTAGGAATGAGGGAAAGAATACAGATACTCAACGGCGAATTCGCCATAACCTCCGCCCTGGATAGCGGTACCAGCATCCATATCTCTGTTCCCTTGGAAGAATGATGTTTGGTGAGGTGAAAAAATGAACGTTATTTCGATAATCATCGTGGACGATCACGCATTGGTTCGGGAGGGCATCAGAAAGATATTGTCCCTTGAGCCGGACATAAAAATAATCGGTGAAGCCGCCAACGGAGAAGAGGCCATTACGCAGGCCTTGTCTAAAAACCCGGACATTATCCTGATGGATATTAATATGCCGGGCATCAGCGGCGTTGAAGCCTGCCAAACTATCAAACTAAAAATCCCGGGCACCGGCATTATAGGCCTGACAATTCACGACCAGGAGGAATATCTGATTGAATTTATCCGGGCCGGCGCATCCGCGTATATTTTGAAAGATGTCAGTCCGGATCAACTGGTTCGCACTATAAGAGACGTAGCCAGAGGCGAATCCTTTATCCCCCCCAAGCTCATTACTAAAATATTCAAAGAGCTTAACAGGCTGGCCGACAGTCCCCTGGGTGCCCAGCGTAAGGACGGCGAACTGCTCACCCCCCGTGAGGTTGAAGTCCTAAAACTTCTGGCCAGGGGCGAAACGAATAAAACCATAGCCAGGGCACTGTACATCAGTGAGAAAACAGTGAAAAACCACCTGTACCGGATCTTTCAAAAGATAGAAGTGGAGGATCGCACCCAGGCCGCACTATATGCCCTAAGAAACAAACTGGTCAATATATAGTATCAAGCCAGTTATTTTGATAGTACATGTAGCTTGTCAGGTATTTTTTTATATATTTAAAAACAAAGAATCATATGAATTTTTTGCTAGTCTATGACCATGCAATTAACTAAAACTATAGACCTATTTATAAAGCAGCAAAGCTGACCTTCGCAGGAAGCTTTGCTGCTTTTTCTTTAACCGGGCAAATTAAAATTTCACCTTTCCATATTAACACTGCCCTAGGACGCCGGACACCCCATATCTTTGTGCCACATACACAGTATGATTTGAGTCCGTTTACTGATGTACACTTTGTCCATAACTGCTATTATAGTATAAAATTAACAAGGGAGGTCAAAGCAATGACCGGTCTATTAACAAGATTGTGGGCGGAAGAAAGCGGCCAGGGCATGGCTGAATACGGACTGATCCTGGCGCTGGTAGCAGTAGTGGCAATCGGAGCATTTCTGGCGCTGGGGCAAAATATAACCACCAAAATTCAGGGAGTAGGTAATGAAATCATTGCACCAAGGTAGGATTTGTAATTAACATAAGAACAAAATAATAGCCTGGAATTACACCTGAACCTTTTTCATTATACCCTACTTAATGCAATTAAGTAGGGTATCTCATTAAATTTTAACCATCGATTGAATTTATCACACCGGAAGGGACATTTTATGGAAGCAATATTAGGTCAAAAATTAATACTGTCAGACTATCTGTTAATATTTTTAATGTCTGTTTGTGTATACACGGACATATGCAAAAACCGTATCTACAATATAGTACTGCTTCCCTTTGTTTTTGCTGCCTTGCTTACCAGCCTATGCAGCGGTGGAGTTTCCCAGTTGCTTTGGAGCGTTAAGGGTTTACTCCTGGGTCTGGCCTTGCTTTTTATACCCTTTGCTCTGGGCGGCATGGGAGCAGGCGACGTGAAACTGCTGGGCGCCGTGGGGGCGTTAAAAGGACCGGTTTTTGTACTTAGCGTTTTTCTTACCGGGGCCGTGGCCGGCGGGATGCTCTCCCTCTTGATTATGATCAGGGCAGGAAGACTGAAAGTAACACTATTGCAACCCCTAACCAGATATTGCCCCGCCCTTTTGGCCAGTAGCGAACTGTACTCCCGGGAAACTGAGCCCTTGATCATTCCTTACGCTCTGGCCATAGGCAGCGGGGTAATACTTACCTATTTCAACATATTACACATTTCATGAGGTGACGCCCCATGTTCGGCAAATTATTAAAAAACGACCGGGGCCAGGCCATGGCGGAAATGGCCATAGTACTGCCCATATTGCTCCTCCTGCTGATGGGAATGGTAGATTTGGGGAGAATCTTTCATTCCTACATGGTGATCACCAACGCCTCCCGGGAAGGCGCCAGAAAGGCGGTGCTGGGCTGTACAGACGTTATAATCCGGGAAAGAGTGGCGAATACGACAACTCAGTTGGACAACACGGTATTGGAAACCAGCATCTCCCCGGACACCTCCCTGAGAAAATCAGGTGACTTGGTCACGGTACAGGTTAATTACAAGGTTACTCTTATGGCCCCGCTGATCAACACCATGTTGCCCAACCCCATTACCATACAGACCGCCACCACCATGAGAATGGAATGAACACGAGGGGTTCAGAATGCTTAAAAATCTATTTGATAAACTGTGGTACAGCGAAAGAGGCACGGTCATTGCAGTAGTGGCGATAAGCATGACGGTATTGATAGGCTTCGCGGCCATGGTGGTGGACATTGGCCGCCTGGCAGCGGCCAGGCAATCCCTGGTAAACGCCGTAGACGCGGCGGCTATGGCCGGGGCCAGAGAATTCGCCGTTAACCCCGGGACTGATCCCTCTGCCAGGGAGTCTGCCGCCAGGCAGCAGGCCTTGGCATGCGCGCAGAGTAACGGCATCGCAGAATCGGATCTTACCGTGAACATTATGAACAACAAGGTTTCAGTAGATGCCACGAGAAACGTGTCATACATGTTCGCCCCGGTCCTGGGGCTGGAGTCGGGCCAGGCAGCCGCCCACGCCGCAGCCTCCGCGGGAAGTCTGGTATCATACAAAGGCGTGGCCCCCCTTTGCATCAGGGAGCAACTCTTTGCATACGACACCCTATACACCATCAAATTCGGTTCTCCGGACTCACAGGGCAACTTCGGTGCCCTGGCCCTGGGCGGAAGAGGGTCAAGAACCTATAGAGACAATCTCATCAACGGATTTCAGGAACCGGTGCACCAAGGCGAGGTGCTGGATACCGAACCTGGTAACATGAGCGGCCCCACGGACGGCATTGATGAAAGGTTGAACCGCTGCACCGACGGCTGCACTTACGACCATTTCAAGCCCGGCTGCCCCAGAGTTTTAATCATACCCCTGCACCGGGAGGATAGCCTGGAAGGCAGGGACACCATAACGGTAACGGGATTTGCGGCGTTTTTCATTGACCGGTCATCACAATGCGCCAGCGATGAAATAAAGGGGTATTTTGTACGCATGGCCGGTGAAGGCGATATCGACGTAAATACCCCGCCCACCACACTTTACGGAGTGAAGCTGGTCGAGTAAAACCACAGGAGCTGAAGACATGAAAAACAGAATTAACATCATACTGATACTGGCCATTGTATTCGGGGCCATGGCCGCCTGGGGCACCTACCAGTACCTGGAACATATTAAGAAAACTTACAAGGCTTCAGGTAAATTCGTCACGGTGGCGGTGGCCAGGGAAAAGATTCCGGCCAGAACCGGCATTACCGAACAACTGGTGGAATTCAAAGAGATGCCCTCCAATTACGTTAATGCAGATGCCGTTACCGAAAAAAATGATGTAATTAATCATTTGAGCAAAGGGGATATCTATCCCGGAGAACAGATATTAAAAAATAAAATTATAGCCCCGGACGACCCCTCCGGAGGCGTGGCCGTGATGATTGAGCCGGGTAGGCGGGCAGCCACCATTGAGGTTGACCCGGTGGCCGGTGTGGCCGGGATTTTAAAACCAGGTGACCGCATCGATGCAGTAGTGGTGCTAGATGTGCCGGGCAAGACAAAAACTACTGTGGCCTCCACCTTTATTCAGAACATCAGGGTGCTGGCCGTAACGGGCACCGCAGGTACCGGCAAGGATACCGGCCAGCCCATCAGTCAGTTAATCACCATGTCCCTTAATCCCCTGGAAGCTCAGCAGCTTGCTCTGGCCTCGGCCAGAGGTAATTTGCGCCTTTTACTCAGGATGCCGGGAGATCAGAATATTACACCTATATCTTCTTCTCAAATCAATAATCTAGTCAGATGACCTGGAGGTTATACAATGAATCACATTACCGTATTGATAGCGGATGACATCCCGGCTACCCGGGAAGACATCAAGAGACTGCTCTATTTTGAAGAAGATATCAAAGTCATCGGCGAGGCTGAAGACGGTGACGAGGCCATGCAGCTCACCGAAAGCCTGAAGCCGGACGTGGTGCTGATGGATGTAAACATGCCGCGCCTGGACGGCATCAGGGCTTCAGAAATGATTACCATGAAAAACCCCGAGGCGGCCATTGTAATAGTCTCCATCCAGGGAGAAAAGGAATACCTGCGCAAAGCCATGGCAGCCGGAGCCAGGGACTACCTGGTAAAACCCTTCAGTAGCGGTGAACTGGCCGGAACTATCCGTAAAGTTAACGAAATGAACAAGAAAAGGCGACTGCACCTGGTGGATAAAGGCTCCCCTGCCCCTTACAGGGCGCGCCGGGAGCCGGGGAAAATGATTACTCTCTTCTCCTCCAAGGGCGGGGTGGGAAAAACCACTACCGCCTGCAATCTGGCCATTAGTTTAATCCAGGAAACCAAAAAGAAAGTTGCCCTGGTTGACCTTAACCTGCAGGGAGGCGACGTGGCAGTGATGCTTAACATTACCTCCCGGGGCGGCCTGGCAGAACTGGTACAGGAGAATGATTACGCAGACCCTTCCCTGCTGGAAAGCTATCTTTCCCCACACTTTTCCGGTGTCAGGGTTCTGCTGGCCCCGGCCTCGCCGGAACTGGCCGAAACCGTACCGGCTGAAAAGGTGGAAGAGATTCTGAAAACACTGAAAGACAGCTATGACTTTGTGGTGGTGGATACCGCCGTCACCTTGAATGACGTTACCCTGGTCTGCCTGGAGCTTTCCGATCATATACTGACAGTCCTCACCCAGGACCTGCCAGCACTGAAACATGCCCGTAACAACCTGGCGATACTGGAAAAGCTGAACCTGACCTATAAGACCAGACTGCTTTTAAACCGTGAAAAAACCGACGCCCTGAAAATTCAGGAGGTAGAAAAAAATATAGGCATTAATATTACCACCAGCCTGCCGGAGGATGACAAAACAGTGGGAGCATCCGTCAACAAAGGGCAACCCTTTGTACTGACACAGCCGGGGGCGCCTATAACCAGAGCGCTGCTGAACCTGGGCGCAACACTGGCTCAAACCGAATCCTCAGTGTCATCAGGTGCGGCCCCCCCGGCGGAGGATATGACAAGGCCGGCCCGCAAATCGCTGATTGGTAAGCTTTTCAGCTTTTAGCACTACGTAAAGCGGGCATAGCGAAATAAGCAATATTACGCTGTAGTGTTAGGATCGGCGGACAATTTATTGGTAAGAGGGGATATCATGTCACTGCTCAGACGACTGGAAAAACGAGCCACTCCCGTACCGGAGCCTACAGCGACGCCGGGGAGCCAACCGGCCCGGCAGCAACTCACTCCCCCGCCCCGCAAACGGGACCCTTATCAAAACCTAAAAAACGATTTGCATAAAAAAGTTATTTCGGAACTGTCTTTTATTAATACCGATCAGGAGGACAGGGAGAAAACGTCCCGCAGCATAGCGGAACTGGTGGCCGGCCTGTTGGACCGGGAGGAAAAAAACCTGCCCAGGCACGAGAGGCAAAGAATAACCACCGAAATAGTAAACGAGGCTATCGGTTTCGGTCCCATCACCCCGCTGTTAAACGACCCAGAAATCAGCGAAATAATGGTTAACAAACCTGATCAGATATATGTAGAGCGAGGGGGTAAATTGGAGCTTACCGACATATGCTTCAGGGACAATGCCCATGTGATCCATATAATAGAAAAAATAGTGGCCCCCATAGGCAGACGGATAGATGAGAGCATGCCCATGGTGGACGCCCGGCTACCCGACGGCTCCCGGGTTAACGCCATTATTCCGCCCCTATCCCTGAAAGGTCCCAGCATTACCATTAGAAAATTTTTCAAAGACCCCCTATCCATTGATGACATGGCACGACTGGGCAGCCTGACCCCTCCCATGGCCAGCTTTATTAAGGCCTGTGTACAGGCAAGGCTAAACATAGTGGTATCCGGCGGCACCGGCAGCGGCAAAACCACAACTTTAAACGTATTGTCTTCCTTTATCCCACCAGGCGAGCGTATAGTAACCATTGAGGATGCCGCCGAACTACAACTCAGGCAAGAGCATTTAATAACCCTGGAAAGCAGGCCACCCAACATTGAAGGCAAGGGGGCCATAACCATCCGGGATCTGGTCAGGAATACCCTGCGCATGAGACCTGACCGCATCATAGTGGGCGAGGTGAGAAGCGGTGAGGCCCTGGACATGCTCCAGGCCATGAACACAGGCCACGACGGATCACTGACCACCGGGCACGCCAACACACCCAGGGACATGCTTTCCAGGCTGGAAACCATGGTGCTCATGGCTGGCATGGAGCTGCCGGTGCGGGCTATAAGGGATCAGATATCCTCGGCCGTAGACCTGATTATACAGCAAAGCCGTTTTCGGGACGGTTCAAGAAAAATCACCCACATCACCGAGGTACAGGGCATGGAAGGTGATGTCATAGTTCTGCAAGATTTATTTATCTTCCGCCCCGGCGGTATGGACCAGGAAGGAAATATAACCGGCAGCTTCGTATCCACCGGCATTCGGCCCAAATTTGTACATCGGCTGGAAGAAGCGGGTATTCACCTGGACCATGAATTGTTTGTGCCATCGTTGGTGTGAACCCGGTCTAAATATGTAAGTACTCAGGAGAATGAGAGAATGTTTTTATCGTCTCAAATATTCTGACTACTGCCCTGAAAATAAGTTTAGGGAAATGTCATCCTGAGCGTTAGCGAAGGATCTTAGATTCTTCACTTCGTTCAGAATGACATAACTGCAAACAGATTTTCACCATTCTACTGGTGCTGCGTTTTGCGGCATGGGTGTCTGACTACTGACTACTGACTACTGACTAGAGGTGTTTGCCATGTCTCAGTTCTATTACCTGCTTGTCCTGGTGTTTTCTTCCTGCTGTCTGCTGGTGATAGGAATATATCATGCTCTTTCAGCCGGGGACAGGGTTTTAAAGGAGCGTTTAAAAAGAATATCAACCCCGGGCAGCCAGGAGGAGATTAGCAACGGCGAAACCACTCCTCCGCGAAAATTTTTCAGGGCATTAATAGCTGTAGGTTCCAGATACAGGCTGTTTAACAGAATTGCTGCTATACTGGATAAAAAACTTACGGAAGCCGACATACCCCTGAAGAGTGAAGAATTTATAGTCATGGTGATGGCAATTTCAGCCGGAACCGGGGCATTGACCACAATAATACTGAGCAACGCCGGCACAGGCGTTATATTTGCGGCAGCCGTGGTTATTATGGCTTCACTTTGGCTGAGGCGGTCTAAAGCAAAAAGGCTAAACAAATTCAACTCCCAGATAGGCGATGCCCTGGTGCTGATTTCCAACGCCCTGCGCTCCGGCTTTTCCTTTTTACAGGCCATGGATATGGTCCGCAAGGAAATGCCTGCACCATTGGCCACGGAGTTTGGCCGTACCTTTCAGGAAATGCACCTGGGAACACCCACCGAAGAGGCTATGGAGAATCTGGCCCAGAGAGTGGGCAGCGAAGACCTCGATCTGGTGGTTACGGCAGTTCTAATCCAGCGGCAGGTGGGGGGTAATTTAGCAGAAGTGCTGGACAACATCGCCGGCACTATCCGCGAAAGGATCCGCATAAAAGGTGAAATAAAAACACTTACCGCCCAGGGACGTATTTCCGGCCTGCTGATAGGGACTCTGCCGCTAATCCTGGCCGCCATCCTGGCAGTGCTGAACCCGACTTATTTGCCTGTGCTTTTCACACACCCCCTGGGGCTGACCATGCTGGGGGGCGCGGTGGTGATGGAAGTAATCGGTATCATACTAATCCGAAAGATTATCAATATCCGGGTATGACGGGAGGTTTGACCATTGCTGTATGTATTGCTCCTGGTTTTCAGCGGCTCGGCCCTGGGCTTTTTAGCGATGCATAATCTGATCTCAAGGAAAAACGTGGACTTATCGAAGCGGGCCAACGCCATACTTAGCGGCCCCGCCCCTGACATCAGGGAACGGGAATTAAGTGAACCATTAAGCAAGCGCATGCTAAAACCTCTGGTACACCGGGTAGCCCTGCATACGTCACGCTGGCTGCCCTCGGAAAAAGAAGCGCTGCTGGCTAAGAAAATAGAAATGGCCGGACGACCCGGAGGATTTGGACCCAGGGAATTTACGGCCCTTAAATTTATCGTAACCGTCTCTTCAATATGTATGATGCTACTGCTGGAAACTTTGTTTACCCTGCCCAGGCAGAAATGGCTGTTGCTTACTGTTCTCGCCGGAGTAGCGGGCTGGTACCTGCCCGGGTTTTACCTTCGTCAAAAAATACTGGAAAGGAAATCCGAAGTCGAAAAAACACTGCCCGATATTCTCGACCTGCTCACTGTCAGCGTAGAGGCAGGCATGGGTTTCGATGGAGCCCTGCTGAAAGTAGTAGACAAAGGCAAGGGGATACTGGCCGGAGAATTTTTACAGGTGCTGCACCATTGCAAGATGGGCAAACCCCGCCGGGAAGCACTGCGGGACATGGCAGAGAGAATGGGGGTGGACGACCTCAGCACCTTTACCGGATCGGTGATCCAGGCCGAGCAGCTGGGGCTGGGGCTGGGCAACGTGCTACGCCTGCAGTCGGAACAAATGAGGCAAAAAAGGCGTCAGAGGGCTGAAGAAAGCGCCATGAAAGCCCCGGTGAAAATGATGATCCCCATGGTGCTGTTTATATTCCCCACCATTTTCGTGGTGCTGCTGGGGCCGGCGGTAATTAACATACTCAATGCCTTTTCCAAATAACCCACAATATCGCTCCCGTCGATAGCAGCCGCAACATGGAAGAAACTTTTCGAAGCACTTTAGGTTAGTGAGGGATTTACCATGATGGCTGTGAACACCACCCGGGACACCGTGCTGGCTGTATATATGGAAAGGGCGGACAGCTTCCTGGCACGTTTACGGGGGCTGATGGGCAGAGCGGAACTGCCACCGGGCCGGGGCCTGCTGCTGGAACCCTGCCGGTCGGTGCACACCTGTTTCATGCGTTTCCCCATTGACGTTATATTTTTAAACAAAGAGGGGGAAATTGTTTATCTTGCCGTAGAAATGAGACCTTATAATACTACTCCCTATATCAAAAGAGCGCACCGGGCTCTGGAACTGCCTGCGGGCACTCTGTCCCGCTCCGGCTCAGTGCTGGGAGACACAGTAAAATTTTATACGGGGGGATATCCGGATGAAAAAGAAAAATAGCATGGCAAAGCAAAAAAATTCTTCCCTAACGTTCAAAGTTGGGCTCGCCATTTCCCTGCTCATAATTTTCCTCATGTCGGCAGTGGGCGCCGCCAATTATTACCGGACCAGAACGATCCTGGAAAACCAGGTACTGGACAAAGGCTGGAGCATAGTAAGCACCTGCGCCGCCTTCGCTAAAGAGTACTTACGATCCGGCAGCCCGGCCCTGCCGGCGGAATTCCTGGCCAATATAAAGGCAATGCCCAACGTCAATTATATAATGGTCATGGACAAGGGCGGACGGGTAATGAATCATACCGACCCCTTTTATAACGGACGCAATTCCGGCATTAGCCTGCCGGAGAAGCCTAAGGCCCGGAAATACACCGATAAAACAGGAGCGCCGGGAATAGATTTTGTCGCTCCGGTTGTAACCGCAGACGGACAGACAATCGGATATTTTTCTCTGGGCCTTAATACCACCGGCGATGAGGCCATGTTAAAAAATCTTCTGTATAATATGATTTCCATAACTTCAGCGGCGGTTATCGCTGGATTGTTCCTGGCCATGGTACTTACCAGAAGAATATTAAGGAAACCCATCCAGGATTTGATGAATGCCACGGAACACATTGCCGCCGGGAATTTCGCCCATCAGGTCAAAGTGCATAACTTCGATGAATTGGGCAGGCTGGCCACTGCGTTTAATACCATGACCGGACATCTGGGCAATCTTTTCCGTTCTGTTCAGGCCAGTGCAGCGGAAATAACCAAATCCAGCCAGATTATCATCAGCCGGGCTGAAAATTTCAAGCAAACCATGGAGGGTGAAACATCGCTGTCCGGCAGCCAGAGCGGCATTGAAGGGGGTAATTCCAGTCAGGTAGAAAATCTTCAGGAAATAACATCCACAGCCCGCAGGATGGCCCGCCTGGTAGACAGGCTCAACAGCCTTTCCCTGCAGTTCAAAGTTTAGTGAAATCACCTACAGCCCCTATCCCCAGGGATAAGGGGTTTTATTTATTCTAACCTGATTCGTTCAGCCGGAAATGAACAGGTTTTAAGCTAACGCAGGATATGGGTGCTTCTTTGTAGAATAATATTGCATTGCAAGTAAAATTATCATATTGAGGAAGGTGGCCTATGTCATCCGAAGTTGAAATGCTGGATAAGGTTCTCAAGGATACCATTGCCGCCATAGACAACGGGAAAAGACAAATATTCGATATAGCCGAGCATTCCAGGACGGAATACAACCGTCTGGAAGAAGAGCTAATAGAAGTAAAAACAGCCGTTGCTGAACTGATCGACGCAGTGGACATACTGCTGAAAGAGGATAAAAAAGCCCGCCAGCGACTGGCTGAAGTCAGTAAAAATTTTAAGGTATTTAAAGAGGTGGACATAAGAAAAGCCTACGAAGAGGCGCAAGACAAAAAGCTAGAGCTGGCCGATTTGAAAAGCAAGGAAAATCTGCTCAGAACCAAAAGAGACTACTTGGAAGCCAGCCTCCGCAAAATGAAAAATTTGCTAAACAAGGCGGAAAACCTTGCCTCCCATCTTACAGCGGTAACCAACTATCTAAGCAACGCCCTGACCGACGTCAACTCCAGATTTATGGAACTGGAGCAGATTCAAAAGCTGGGAGTAAACATTATCAGGGCCCAGGAAGAAGAAAGACGCAAAGTAGCCCGGGACATACATGACGGCCCCGCCCAGCTCTTGGCAAATATCATTATGAGAACAGAATACTGCCTGAAACTAATAGACATAGATCACACCGGTGTGCGGGAAGAACTGGTGGCACTCCAGGAAATGGTCCGGCAAAGCCTGCAGGATGTACGCAAAATAATATTCGACCTGCGCCCCATGGTTCTTGACGACCTGGGGCTTATACCGGCTATCAACCAGTACCTGGATGAATTTCAAATACAATACGGTCTAATGGTGGAAGCCGTAATCATCGGCGAACCCAAGCGGTTTAACATGCCCGTGGAAGTTGCCCTATTCAGGATAGTTCAGGAGAGCCTCAGCAACATAAAGAAACATGCCAGGTCCAAACGGGTTATGGTAAAAATTGAACTTCTTCCACAAAAAATTCTCCTGATTATAAAAGATGACGGAAAAGGATTCAACCTGCAGGAAGTTTTAGCCGATAAAAAAAGAGAAGGTTACGGGTTAATCGGCATCAGGGAAAGAATCCAGATACTGAACGGTGAACTGGTGATCAACACCGCCCCCGGCCATGGCACCGTAATAAATATTTCCATGCCGCTGGAAGAGTAGCATGCGGAGAGGTGAGAGGATGGCTTTAATTAAGGTTATTATTGTTGACGACCACGCCCTGATCAGAGAAGGCATTACCAAAATACTGTCACTGGAAAAAGACATTGAAGTGGTCGGCGAAGCCGGCAGCGGGGCCGAGGCCGTAGAATTGGCCCATAAGATTAATGCTGACATCATTCTTATGGATATCAACATGCCCGGCATGAGCGGTGTGGAGGCCTGTAAAATAATCAAAAGGGAAAAACCGGACTTGGGCGTAATCGCCCTCACCATACACGACCAGGAGGAATATTTATTTGAATTTATCAGGTCCGGGGCGTCAGCCTACCTTTTAAAAGATGTAAGCCCGGACCAGTTGGTAGATACCATAAGGGGTGTAGCCAACGGCGAATCTTTCATACCTCCGAAGTTAATGAGCAGGGTATTTCATGAAATTAACAGGCTTTCCGAAACCCCCCAAAGCTATGGCCGGGATGAAAATGACGATCTGCTGACACCCAGGGAAATAGAGGTTTTAAGACTGGTGGCCCATGGAGAATCAAACAGATCCATAGCCAAAAACCTATACATAAGCGAAAAAACGGTAAAGAATCATCTTTACCGCATTTTCCAGAAGCTTGAGGTGGATGACCGCACCCAGGCGGCCCTCTATGCAGTTAAATCCAAATTAGTCAATCTCTAAAACAGTTGTTCTGCCTTTAGCGTCTCAAGGCAATATTATACATTGAACCTGAAGTTGATAATATCCCCGTCCAGTACAACATAATCCTTGCCTTCCAGCCGGGCTAGACCCTTCTCCTTTACTCCGGCCATGGAACCGGCTTCAACCAAATCGTCATATTTGACGACTTCCGCCCGGATAAAACCCCTTTCTATATCCGAGTGAATTTTCCCAGCGGCTTTTTTGGCCTCCGTGCCCCGGTGGATAGTCCAGGCCTTGACCTCATCCTCACCAACGGTAAAAAATGACATCAGCCCCAGGGTGTCGTAGGCGGCCAGCGCCAGCCTTTCCACGCCCAGTTCCGTCAGACCCAGGTCGGCCATGAACATTTCCCTGTCCTCTGGCGGGAGTTCGCTGATTTCGGCTTCCATCAGACCGCAAACCTCAATAAATTTTATCCCCCTGGCAGCGGCAAGCTCCTCTATACCCTTTTTCCCGGGATAATCCCCGGATTTGAACTGCTCTTCGTCGGTGTTAATGACAAGAATAACCTTTTTTTCAGTAAGGAAATTATAGTTGACCAGTAATTCCTTCTCTTCGTCGCTCAATTCCAGCCTGTGCAGGGGAATCTCATTTTCCAGGGTGGCGAAGCATTTTTTCAGCACCTGCAGTTCCGCTGCATTTTCCTTGGTAATCTTTTTGCCGCCCTCAATGCGAAGAATCCTTTTTTCAATGAGTTCCATGTCGGCAAAAAGCAGTTCCATGTCTATGGTTTCAATATCCTTTAAAGGATCGATTTCCCCGTCCACATGCAGCACGTCGTTGCTTTGAAAAGCCCTCACCACGTGAACCAGCAAGTCGGCATTCCTGATGCCGTCCAGAAACTGGTTGCCCACTCCCTTGCCCTGACTGGAGCCACGCACCAGACCGGGCACATCACTAAACTGAACCTGCGCGTATAAGGTACGCCTTGGTTTGAACAGGCCGGTGAGAAAATCTACCCGGCGATCAGGAACCCGGGCCATGCTCACGTTGGTTTCGGTCTTGCCGGACAGAAAATTGGAGGTCTCCGCCCCGGCATTGGTAATCAGGTTAAATACCGTGGTTTTGCCTACCATTGGAAGGCCGATAATCCCTGCTGTTAACATATATAACATCACCCGCTACATTTTAACAGAAAAAGACCGGGCAAACAATAACCCGGTGTTCGACCTAGGCGAAAGTCAAATGTCGAAAGTCAAATGTCAAAAGTCAATGAAAACTGGGAACCTTAGACATTGGACATTGGACCTTAGACTGGGCAGTTACATAAACTTCTCAATTCGTACAGGTCGGTCCGGCGGTGCGCCAACAGCGGAAGTTCACTCCTGATTTTATCTATCATGGTAAAATCAAGTGCTGCCGTCAATACCTCTTCCCCGGAGCCTGCCCGGGCCACCAACCCGCCCCAGGGATCCACCACCATGGAGTGTCCGTAGGCAACATATCCGGCTAAGACATCCCTGGCCGGGGAGGCTGCCACCACAAATAACTGGTTATCCACCGCCCGGGTTCGGAACACCAAATCCCAGTGGGCGGGACCGGTGGTCATATTAAAGGCCGCCGGAACAATAATAATTTTTGCCCCTTGCAGTGCCATTAACCTGATTAATTCCGGAAACCTTATGTCGTAGCAAATGACCACCCCCAGTGGGCCGAATGCGGTGGACATCACGGTAATTTCTTCTCCCGGCCCCAGGGTGCTTGATTCTTTAACCCGTATACCCCCAGGCAGTTCCACGTCAAAAAGATGAATCTTACGATGCCGGCCCAGAAGGGAGCCGTCCGGGCCGAAAATATAACTGGCATTGTATACCCGCTCACCTTCCCGCTCCGGCACGGACCCACCCACCAGATAGATGCCCTCTTCTTCGGCCGCGGATGACAGCATGTTGAAAGTATCACCGCCGGGATAGGTTTCCGCGAACCCGGGAAAAACTTCGGCCCGGTACGGGCAGTTGAACATCTCCGGCAGCACCACCAATCGTGCCCCCTGTTCCGCTGCCTGACCGATCATAGCCCTGGCTTTTTTTATATTGGCCGCTTTATCCTCGCCTACATTAAGCTGGCATACGGCAACTTCTACAATGTCCAACCGTCACCGCCTCCTCCTGCCCCCACGGGGACCCATTATCTCCGCCAGGATTATGCCCGACTGGATATTCCGTGGTGTAAGCAGTCTGGTCAGGTTTTGCCGGCAATAGCCGGGCTCCTTTTGCCGCCGGACAGGTGCTTCCGCTACCTCACTGTATCCCGTGTCTTCAGTGCAGGACAATCCGTCACCCCCGGCAAGAGCACAGCGCCGCCCCTCCCTGTCAACGGCCATATACTTCTGACGCCGGCGAGGCCCGGCATCAGCACCGGCGCAGCCCTGTTCCTCCTCAATCCCACTTTCCTCTTTGTCCCGAAGTTTTTCCGGTATATTTACAGGATCATCATTTTCCCGGTAAGCGGTGTTAGCTTCCCCGGCCTTACCGGCAGTTTCTGCCGGCGTATAAGATGGTTCCTCGCCCCAGGGCACGGGAACTTCACCCCAACCTGACTCTGGAGAGGCAGGAGAAGTATCCCGGGGCCGGGACCATGGCCCGGCAAGGGGTCCGTCGTCATTTTGTTCCGCCAGCACTGGGCCGCTGCTGGTTCCCTCCGGCCTGCGGTAGTTCCCGGGAATGGGCTGCGGCTCCCGGGGCAGCCTCCGTCTGGCACTGCTAAGCATCCTGTAAACCATATAGATTACAAAAATGAGCCAGATATATTTCATCTTGCCAGCTCCCTATTTGCCGTCCACCGGCGTTTTACCCCGTTCGGAGGTACCACTGTCCAGGTTAGAAATGCTTTGCCGCATATTGGTGTCGGCCAGCAGATTCTGCATATTGTAATAATCCATTACACCCAGTTTGCCCTGACGCAGGGCATCGGCCATGGCCCGGGGAACATCGGCCTCGGCATCCACCACCTTGGCCCTCATTTCTTCCACCGCAGCCTTCATTTCCTGCTCTTTGGCCACCGCCATAGCCCGCCTCTCCTCGGCCTTGGCCTGGGCTATACGCTTGTCGGCCTCAGCCTGGTCCGTCTGCAGTTGGGCGCCAATATTTCTACCCACATCGACATCAGCTATGTCTATGGATAGAATCTCAAAAGCCGTTCCCGCGTCAAGGCCTTTTCCCAGCACCGTGCGGGAGATGGAGTCGGGGTTTTCAAGCACATGCTTATGAGAGTCCGCGCTGCCCACGGTGGTCACCACACCCTCGCCCACCCTGGCCAGAATGGTTTCCTCACCGGCGCCGCCCACCAGCCGGTCGATATTCGCCCTAACCGTTACCCGGGCTACCACCTTTACCTCGATGCCGTTTTTGGCCACTGCAGACACCAGTGGTGTCTGAATAACCTTGGGATTAACGCTCATCTGGACGGCTTCCAGTACGTTCCGCCCGGCCAGATCTATGGCCGCAGCCCGCTCGAAACCCAGAGGGATGGCCGCCCTCTCGGCGGCAATAAGGGCGTTAATCACCCGGTCGACATTCCCACCCGCCAGGTAGTGCGCCTCCAGTTGGTTTGCCGTCACATCCAGCCCGGCTTTGACCGCTTTAATCAGCGGGCCGACAATCTGAGCCGGCGGTACCCTGCGCAGCCTCATACCAACGAGGGTGAAAATCCCTATGCGTACGCCGGCGGCCTGGGCCGAAATCCACAATCCCACCGGTATGAAGGAAAAGATTACGGCCACGGCTATAAGTATAAGTAAGATAAAAATAATGGAAGAGGTAAAATACCACATTTAATCAAAACACCTCCGAATATTAAAATAGTGCCACCTTAAAAACGCCACACCACAACCTTGAAACGATTTCAGGGTGAACACAGTAACTTAAGTTTATAGTAAAATGGTTTATTTGTCCAATTTTATCATCCACAAATTACCAGTATATAAAGCTCAGAATTGTTTATAATACAGTCATCAGGGTTCGTAATGGCCGAGCCAAGATTGTTACAGGGTCTTAATAGGCTCTGTGATAGTCGGCCAAAGATTAATATCGGGTTAAACTAGCTCGGTATTAGTCGGCGGGCAGACTGGTGTATGTTCCGGCAGGCTATATTGCAGTCCGAACGATTGCAATGTGGTCGTAAGGGATGTTCATTGGTCGAGCTAAGATTATCATGGGTTCCGAATTATTTTAATCTATTGCGTTTAGTTTTAGGTTAGTGTTGAGGTCTGTAACAGTCGAAAGATTGTTGCCGGCTTCTAAGGTATCCATGATAGTCAAGCAAAGATTATTATGGGTGTCGTAATGGTCTATAATAGCCGAAAGGTTGTTGTGGGCTACGCAGATACTCATAGTAGTTGTAGCGTAGGTCACTACGGGCTCTGAACCGAAAGCCTCTTCAAACTTCAGTTTGAAGAGGCTTTCTTTATGAGTCAGAGGACGGGAAAATTTTCCCCTTAGTTTTAGCGGCGGCCTGCCAGGCCGCCGCTAAGCCGGTCTAAGCTATGCCGAAGTATTTTGCCGCAATCCGGGCCGTGCAGTTACCGCCACAGACGGCACATTCATCCCCGTGCCCGTTGTGGCCCTGCAACGCATTCTTTACTTTTTGCGAATCAATTGCCATGCCGGCCTGCCTGTCAAAATCGAGGGCTACCCTAGCGCGGGCCATTTGCAGATCCCTGGCCAGGGCTCTTTTGTCACCCCTGGCAATATCTGCGGCGTGTGCAGCTATACGCGCAGCCATAACGCCATCCTTGACGTCTTCTTCCGTGGGCAGGCCGAGATGTTCCGCCGGTGTTACATAGCATAAAAAGTCGGCGCCGGCGGCACCGGCAATGGCCCCTCCGATAGCCGAAGTAATATGGTCGTAGCCCGGCGCAATATCGGTGGCCAGGGTGCCTAAAATGAAATAGGGAGCGCCGTTGCACAGATTCTTTTGCAGCAGCATGGTTGCTCCCACATGGTGCATGGGAACATGGCCCGGGCCTTCCACCATCACCTGCACCCCGGCTGCCTGTGCTCTTGCCGTCAGTTCGCCCGCCACAATAAGTCCCTGGAGCTGAGCCCCGTCCAGAGAGTCGGCGATAGACCCCGGACGAATGGCGTCTCCCAGGCTCAGCGTTACATCATATTCCTTTAAAATTGCCAGCAAACGGTCAAACTGCTCGTACAGCGGGTTCTCCTGCCGGTTATGCAGCATCCAGCCCGTCAGGAACGAGCCGCCACGGCTGACCACGTCGGTAACCCGTGCCCTTGACTGGAGGCGTTTGATTACGTCGAGATTAAGGGCGCAGTGCAGAGCCATAAAATCAACGCCCTCTGCGGCCTGTTTCTCAATGGCTGCAAACATGTCTCCGGCGGTCATCTCCACAATAGCGCCCCTTTTTTCTATCGCCTCGATGGCCGCCTGGTAAATCGGCACGGTTCCCACCGGCACATCAGCCCTAGTCAGGGAAAGTTTTCTCATACCGTCGATATCCCCGCCGGTGCTGAGATCCATTATGGCGTCGCATCCCGCAGCCCCGGCCGTTTTTAATTTCTTTTCTTCTGTTTCTATTTGATCACGGTCGCTGGATGTGCCTATTAGGGCATTTACTTTAATGCGCAGACCCTGACCGATGCCGCAAACATTAATTGGCCTGCGATATTTATTTTTGGGTATGACTATTTTGCCCGACGCAACACCGGACTGGACAAACTTAACGTCCAGCCCCTCTTTTTCCGCCACCATTTCCATCTCGGCGGTAATCTTGCCCGCGCGGGCCGCCAGAACCTGAGTCATTCGAACCACCCTTTCCTTAGCAGTTTTGACGGGCCGTGTTCAGATATTCCGACAATACTTTCATGGCGCAATATTTACCGCACATGGCGCAGCCTTCCGAAGTCTCGTCACTTCTTTCTTTCCTGAGTTGCGCCGCCCGTTCCGGATCAATGGCCAGGGCGATCTGTTCTTTCCAGTCCAAATTTTTCCGGGCCTTGGACATTTTTAAATCCCATTCCGCCGCCCCGGGCAACCCCTTGGCAACGTCGGCAGCATGGGCCGCAATACGGGCAGCGACAACTCCCTCCCGGACCTGCGCGGCGCCGGGTATACCGATGTGTTCAGCCGCGGTGACATAACATAAAAACTCGGCGCCCGCCCAGGCGCTGATGGCTCCCCCAATGGCAGCGCTTATATGGTCGTAGCCCGCTGCAATGTCAGTAACCACCGGGCCGAAAACAAAGTACGGCGCTCCCTTGCACAGAGATTTTTGCAAGGCAATGGTTGCTTTGAGCTGATTTAGAGGCACATGTCCCGGCCCCTTGACCATGATCTGGACACCCGCCTCCCTGGCCCGCCTCACCAGTTCACCCAGAACCACCAGTTCCTGTACCTGGGCTCCGTCCAGCGAATCGTTAATGCACCCGGGCCTCATTCCGTCGGCCAGGCTGATGGTAACATCGTATTTGGCGGCTATTTCCAACAGCCTGTCATAACAGGTATAAAGCGGATTTTCGCTTTCATTGCTGATCATCCAGCCGATCAGATGGGAACCGCCATAGCTCACCAGTGGATCGATCCGGCCATCCTTTCTGGCCCGCTCCACAATATCCATGGTGGTGCCGCAGTGCACGGCCAGAAAATCCACCCCGTCCAAAACCTGCCGCTCAATTACTGCAAAAAGATCATCCACCTTCATTTTTGCTGCCGAACCGTATTTTTCACCGGCTTCGGCCAGCGCCTGATACAATGGCAGCGTCCCCAGCGGTTTGGGGCTCAGGGCCAGCGCCTCCCGGCGCATAGCATCGATATCCCCGCTGACGCTCAAGTCCATGATGGCGTCGGTCCCGGCCCCGACAGCAGCCCTGATTTTGGCAATCTCATCCTGTAAAGACGCTTCCCTGCCGTAAAGTCCGACGCTAGCGCTCACCTTGGTTCTGAGGCCGGCGCCGATTCCTACGAGGCTGATATTTTTGCGGCCCATATTGCAGGGTATTACAATAGTTCCCTCAGCAACCCCCTGCCTGACAAATTCCGGGGTTACACCTTCACTTGCTGCAACCAGCTCCATCTCAGGCGTAATTTCACCCTTCAGGGCTCTGCTTAACTGTGTCATAACCGTCCCCCTCCAAAAAAAATAATCCTCAACCCAAAGGTTGAGGATTTTTCCATCATCCCCAAGTGCAGATAAAAGGCAGGTCTCCTGGCTAACGGGTCATCGTTTGCCTCAACCTTCCCGGGCTTTGCCCAGTGGTTAAATCTGAGGTAACTCACCGTCTACAGTGGTGGGTCCGCGCCGTTTCAGAATCACCTTCACAGATAATCCCGTCCGGACTTCCCTATTCTCCCTTAAAGGGCACCTTTTATCTTTACTTGATATTTATATATCTATATTATCCGCAAATTATAAATTTCCTTCCAGGCTAAAAAATTTTTAGGGTACAATTTTTAGGGTACCGGGTAACTAAGTTATTAAGTTATTGGAAATTCGAGTCACGAGTCAGGTGACATCCTTGACTTATTATTCACCGTAAAGTGAGTCAGAGAACCGTCCCCTGACTCACTATAATTACCTCATCCAGAATACGGTTGGCCAGATCGTATTTGTCCATCAGTTCAAGACTGACAACCCCGCCGTCCGGATGAATGAGCTTGGCTATATTGGTATCGGTGCCGAACCCCGCGCCGGGCATGGTGACATCGTTGGCCACCAGCAAGTCCAGATTTTTTTTCGTTATCTTCTCCCGGGCGTTTTCAAGCAGGTTCTCAGTTTCGGCGGCAAAACCCACCAGGGTAACGCCTTTCCTTTTGTTCCTGCCCAGTTCCATCAAAATATCGGGGTTTTTATCCAGTTCCAGGACGAGGGTATCCCCTTCTTTTTTGATCTTTTGTTCAGCCACCAGTCTGGGACGATAATCGGCCACAGCGGCAGCCTTGATTACCACATCTGCCGCGGCATAATGCTCCATCACGGCGTCGCGCATCTCCAATGCGGTCTCCACCTGCACCAGACTGACCCCGGCAGGTGGGGCAACGGAGGTTGGAGCTGTTACCAGAATCACCCTGGCGCCTCTGAGCATGGCCGCCCTGGCAAGGGCATAGCCCATTTTACCGGAACTGCGGTTTGATATATAGCGCACCGGGTCGATGGGCTCCCTGGTGCCCCCGGCAGTAACCAGCACGGTAATACCGCTTAAATCCCCGGACGGGGGGATGATTTCTACAATCCTGTCCACGATGGCATGAACCTCGGGCAGCCTGCCCTTTCCCTGATGTCCGCAGGCCATCCTGCCGGACTCGGGCTCCAAAAAATAATAGCCCAGTTGCTTTAACCTTTCAATATTGGATTGAACCACCTTATTGGCATACATATGTACATTCATAGCTGGGCAGATCAATACCGGGCAGTTGGCAGCCAGTATGGTCGTGGTCAACAGGTCGTCGGCGATGCCGTGAGCCGTTTTGCCCAGAAAATTAGCGGTGGCCGGAGCCACCACCAAAATATTGGCGTTATAAGCCAGATCGATGTGCGGCACATGGAAACCTGTTGAACTGGCAAAAGTATCGTAATGAACGGGATTCCCCGTAACTGCCTCAAAAGTAAGGGGCGCAACAAATTTCTGAGCGGAACCGGTCATAACCACATGTACCCGGGCATTCAGCTTGGTCAATTTGCTGGCCAGATCCGCCGCCTTGTAGGAAGCGATGCCTCCGGTCACACCCAGGGTTATAAACTTACCCCCCAGCATTTTCATACCTCCGTTACTTAATTCCCTGTTTGGTACGGCGGTATTTAACCCTGTTATTGACAATCTCCTGAAGCGCCTCGGTAACAGGTTTCCGAACCACCCCGTCCGCATTTTCTTCTCTTTTATTTTCCCCTTTTTCCGTAAGCTGCCTGGCCCTTTTCGCCGCCACAACTACCAGTGTATAGCGGCTGTCCACCTTTTGCAGCAAATTATCCAGAGAAGGCTGGTTCATGAAGACCCTCCAAATCGAATCCAGTATTGTCTCAGATCAGTAGCTGATCCACCCCGGGATTACTATCCGCCGCGGACGGCATCTTTCCGCTTCAACAATACACTCCAGTTTATGCACTGCATTTTCTACTTCATCATTTATAACCAGATAATCGTAACGAGCTGCCTGAACTAATTCACTGCCAGCCCATTCAAGCCTTACCTCGATTTCCCCGGCTTCATCCGTTCCCCTGCCCCTGAGCCTTCTCTCCAGTTCCTGCCTGGAAGGAGTGGTTATAAACACCAGTATGGCATCCGGGTACTTTTCCCTGATTTGAAGCCCACCCTGGACATCAATTTCCAGTATGATGTCTATTCCCCTGGCCAGCATATCCTTCACGGGGCCTACAGGGGTTCCGTATTTATAGCTGTAAATGGCTGCCCATTCCAAAAAGCCGTCGGCTTCAATCAATTTGTCAAATTCATCCGGTGACAGAAAAAAATAATTTATGCCGTGCAATTCGCCGGGCCTGGGCGTCCTGGTGGTAGCCGAAACGGAAATCTTCATATCAGGACGTCGTCTTATCAGTTCGGCACACAGAGTCCCCTTGCCAGACCCGGAAGGGCCCGATACAATAATAAGCATTCCCTGCTGCATAATTTTCAAAGCCTCAACTCAGTCGCCCGACTCGTCGACGGCAGGAACTGGTGCTTCCTTGCCTCCCAACCGGTGGGCCACAGTCTCCGGCTGCACAGCCGATAAAATCACGTGATCGCTGTCAGTAATAATGACCGCCCTGGTCCTGCGTCCGTAGGTGGCATCCACCAGCATGCCCCGCTCCCTGGCCTCGGTAATGATTCTTTTGATAGGTGCAGACTCGGGACTGACAATAGCGATTATGCGGTTAGCTGATACTATATTTCCGAAGCCTATGTTAATAAGCTTAATATCCATTGGTTTACCCCCTTACTCCAGATTCTGAACCTGTTCCCTGATTTTCTCAAGCTCGCTCTTTATTTCCACCGCTGCTTTGGCTATCTGCAAGTCAGAGGCCTTAGATGCAATGGTATTAATTTCGCGGTTCATCTCCTGCAACAGGAAATCAAGCTTCCTGCCCACCGGCTCCTCCATTCCAAGGGTCTCACCGGTTTGGTCAATATGACTGTATAGCCTCACCACCTCCTCGGTGATGTTTGAACGCTCGGCGAAAACTGCCACTTCGGCCATAAGTCTGTTCATATCCAGGGTTGAATCCTTCAGCCATTCCTGTAAACGCTGGTTCAATCTGAACCTGTAATCCTCTACCACTTCCGGGGATCTGTCCTCAATTCCTTTTAAAACAACTCTGATCAGTTCCAGTCTGGACAGCAAATCCTCCTGCAGCCGCACCCCTTCGGTGCTACGCATATCCAGCAGGCCATCCACTGCTCCGGTCAGGGCCTGTTCCAATACAGGCCAATATGCTTCAATATCCTCGGCAGGTTCCTCCAGTGAAAATACGCCAGGAAGAGAAAAAAGGTGCTCGGGCTTAATTCCGGAAGAAATCCCGAGATTGCTGATAAGTTCTTCCATTGCCTTATAATACGATGCTGCTAATACTTTGTCAACTTTTACTACGGCTGTTTTTTCCGCACAATCCTCCACGGTAATAAATCCGTCAACCCTGCCCCTGGCCAGCCGGGACAGGATATAGCGCCTGGCTTTTTCCTCCAGGGAAACCATACCCCTGGGCATTCTCAACATCACTTCGCAGTACCGGTGATTAACCGACTTGACTTCTACGGTAAATTTTTTACCATGTCCCTCGGCCTCACCCCGACCGAAACCTGTCATGCTTCTGGGCAAAACTCCCACCACCATTGTTTTTTTCTTTAATCACATTCCAGAGCCTATTTACGTAAAGACTATTCTATCCTGGCAAGCAGGCTTTCGATACGGTCCAGTCCCTCTTTAATCCTCTCCATGGAGCTGGCGTAGGACAGTCTAAAGCAGCGATCATCGCCGAAGGCGACACCGGGCACAAGGGCTACATTGGCCTTTTCCAGCAGGATAGCAGCAAAATCCGAAGCCCCTCCTATTTTTTTACCGTTATAAGTACGATTTATGTAGTGGCTCATGTCGGGGAAAACATAAAACGCCCCCCCCGGGCAGTTACAGTTTAAACCCGGTATGCCATTGACCCTTTCCAATATGTAATCCCGGCGGCGATTGAATTCCACCACCATTTTCTGCAAGGGTTCCTGCGTACCATTCAGAGCGACCACACTGGCTGCTTGAGCGATTGACGTGGGGTTAGAGGTGGAATGACTTTGTAAATCAGCCATGGCCTTGGCCACCGACCCGGGCGCCGCCGCATAGCCTATCCGCCAGCCGGTCATGGCATAGGATTTTGAGACGCCGTTGATTACCACAGTCAATTCCTTTAATTCCGGGCTTAGTGAAGCTATGCTAACGTGCTCCAGCCCGTCATATATTAATTTTTCATATATTTCATCCGATATAATGGTTATTTCCCGACGCACCAGTATTTTGCCCAGATCTTCCAGTTCGCTGCGGCTATATACCGCACCGGTGGGGTTGCTGGGGCTGTTGATCAATACCATCCTGGTGCGGGGGGTTATGGCGCTTTCCAATTCCTCAGGAGTTAATTTAAAGCCGTTAGAAGCCCTGGTCTGTATTATGATGGGAGTCCCGCCTGCCAGTTTAATCTGTTCCAGGTAACTGACCCAATAAGGAGCAGGCAGTATGATTTCGTCACCTTCCTGGCATAGCACCTGGAAGGCGTTGTAAAGGGAGTGTTTCGCTCCTGCGGAAACTACTATCTGTCCGGGCTGGTAGTCAAGCCCGTTATCATCTTTTAATTTTTTTATGATAGCTTCTTTGATCTGGTCAGTACCGGCCACGGCAGTATATTTAGTCATACCCCTGTTTATGGCGTCGACGGCCGCCTGCTTGATGTGATCTGGAGTATCGAAATCAGGTTCTCCCACTCCAAAATTAACTACATCCGCTCCGCCGGCGATGAGCTTTTTGGCCTTGGCGTCTATAGAAAGGGTCGGTGAAGGGCTTATGTTCTTAGCTCTGTCTGCCAGGTTCATGATAAATATATCCTCCTTAAATATCTAAAACTCCACTTTGCCCACATTTTTCTTAATTCTCTCAATGGCTTCCCTGAGCCGCCCGGTGGGCAAGGTGAGGGACATGCGGAAATACTCTGCGCCATTGGGACCGTAGCCGGTACCCGGGGTGATGACTACCCCGGCCTTTTCCAGCACCAGTTCGGTTAAGGACTCCGAAGTATAACCTGAAGGCACAGGCGCCCAGATATATATAGTGGCTTTAGGTTTCTCCAACTTCCAACCAATGGCATTCAGGCCGTCCACCAGTATATCCCTGCGCTCCTGGTAAATATTATTATTCTTCTCCACTACATCCTGTGGACCGGTGAGGGCAGCCATGGCAGCGTACTGTAGGGCCTGGAACTGGCCCGAATCAAGGTTTGATTTCAGTCTGCCCAAGGCTTCCACCACATCGGGATGACCTGCTGCCCAGCCGATTCGCCAGCCGGTCATGTTATATGTTTTGGATACCGAGTGGAATTCTATGCCGACATCCTTCGCTCCCGGTATTTGCAAAAAGCTTATGGGCTTATATCCGTCAAAAGCCACCTCGGTATATGGGGCGTCATGGCATACAAGTATTTCATTTTCCCTGGCAAAGGCCACCACTTCTCTGAAAAATTCCTCCGTGGCCACAGCCCCGGTGGGATTGTTGGGATAATTGAGGAACATTAGCTTGGCTTTTTTGGCCACAGCGGTGGGTATATCCGCCAAGTTGGGCATAAACCCGCGCTCAGCCGTTAAGGGCATATAATACGGCTCCGCCCCGGCCAGTATGGCGCCTCCGGCGTAAACGGGATAGGCAGGATCGGGTACCAGTATGGTATCGCCCGGATCCAGGTAGCACCAGGATATATGGGCAATTCCCTCCTTGGAGCCAATTAGTGAAACTACTTCGGTTTGGGGATCCAGTTGCACACCGAATCTTTTCCCGTACCAGTCTGCCACCACCCGGCGAAAATCAATCATACCCACGGATGAGGGGTATTGATGGTTGGCGGGGTTTTTAGCCTCTTTATATAATTCCTCTATAACATGAACGGGGGTGGGCATATCCGGATCGCCTATACCCAGGCTTATAACATCCACCCCTTCGGCTCTCTTTTTCTGTATCTGCCTTTCAATACGGGCAAAAAGGTACGGCGGTAAATTCTGAATCCTTTGAGCTTCAGTGAATTTCATCAATAATACCTCCTCTTGTAACTGTTCAGTCTAAGGTCGAAAGTCAAAGATCAAAAGTCACCTAAAAGGACCTTCGACGTTTGACTTTCGACTCGCGTCATGAAATTCCTTACCTCTTAACATTTTCACGAAGGAATGTCCCCAACTTATGATTGATTTAGCCGCATTATTTAAATGGCCTTCATATACTTTACTCCAACGGGTAGTCTCCAGTAAATACCTTACGGGCCGGTCCTGTCATGTATACATTATTATTGTCGGCCCACTCAATATTTAGATGACCTGCAGCCAGATGTACCTTCACCTTTCGGCCGGTATGGCCGTTCAGGTGCGAGGCAACACAGGCGGCGCAGGCCCCGGTACCACAGGCCATGGTAAAACCGGCACCCCTTTCCCAGACCCTCATGATAACTTCTTTGTCGTTCGCTATCTGAACAAACTCTACATTGGCCTTCCGTGGAAAGGCGGGGTGGGTCTCCAGCTTTGGTCCAAGTTCAAAGAGAGGTACAGCCCGGGCATCATCTACAAAAATAACGCAGTGGGGGTTACCCATGGAAACTGCTGTGATCATGAAAACATCACCATTCATTTTCAGAGGTTCATTCAGGACCTTGCCCGGCGGTCCCTGCATGGGAATTTCAGCCCGCTCCAGCCGCGGCTCGCCCATGTCTACCCTGACCAGGAAAGATTCATCACCGTCCATAATTATTTCCGGCACCATAATCCCGGCCAGGGTTTCCACCCGCACCTTCTGCCGGGGTACCAGACCGGTTTCATATACATACCTGGCCACGCAACGTATACCGTTACCGCACATTTCAGGCTCACTGCCATCGGAGTTTATTATTTGCATATATATATCGGCTTGATCTGATTTCTTAATCAAAATAAGTCCATCTGCGCCAACCCCGAACTGCCTGTGGCAAATTCTTGCGGCCAGCGCACCGAGTTCCTCCCTGTTTTCCGGTACCCCGGACTCCTCCAGGGTGTTGACAATAACAAAGTCATTGCCCAGACCGTGGGCCTTTGTGAACCTCATAAAGAACCACCCCCGAAAAATACCTTCAGGTGTGCCTGCAAAAAAGCACACCTTTTTACTTTCCCTAACAACGTAGTATATCCTTCTAAATATTATATTTTAATATACATAATTCTCTGCCCAACCCTGGATCGCAGCCACTTTAATATAGGTCCCGAAATTATTGGTAAAGCGCATACGGCCAGTATAATTCCCCAGTGCGCCGGACCCAGCGGCACTGTATGGAAAACAACTTGCAAGAAAGGCAGGTAGGTAACTGAAAGCTGCAGTATTATTACGGCAATCAAAGATGTTGCAAGAGCCGGATTGTTGGCGGGCAAAAATTCCCTTTCATTATAGTATTCATACCTGAAGCTGAAAGCGTAAAACATTTGCAATAATATAATGGTATTTAGTGCCGCCGTTCCGGCCAGATCCTGCCCTTGTGGACCGCCGCGCAGCAGCAACAAGAATGTTGCCAATGAAGCAGTTGCAGCAACGACTCCCCCGGCCATCACGCTCCGGAACATACCGGCGGAAAAAACTTTTTTCTGGAAATTACCCGGCACCCTGAACATAACATTTCTATCCGGGGGCTCCTTCCCCAGGGCCAGTACCGGTAGCCCCCCCGCCAGCAGCCCCGCCCACAACACTTGCAACGGCGAAAGGGGGAGGGGGAAACCTGCCGCCAGGGCAGCGGGCATCAGCAACAGCAGGCTTACACTAAAGGAAAGCAGATAGCGCAGGATTGTCCTGACATTGTCGCATATTCCCCTGGCTTCCCGAAGGGCATCAATGAAACCACTAAAATTATTGCCCGTAAGCAGTATAGCTGAAACATTCTTCAATGCAGCCGCCCCGTTATTTTCCATAGCTACGCTGACATCCGCTTCCTTTAAGGCCGTAATATCCCCAGTACCCTTCCCGGTTACAGCTACCACATGCCCGGACTGCTTTAATATCCGGATTAGACGTTGCTTCTGTTGCGGCTCAATCCGGGCAAATATTCTGATATTCTCTATCTCCCGGGCTATTTCTCCGTCGGTCATCCCGGCCATTTGGTTACCATTGATGATTCTGTCCTGTGGACCCAGCAGCCCGGCCTCCATCGCCAGCGAGCGGGCGGCGAGCTGATGCTCCCCGGTTATCATAATCACCTTGATGCCAGCCCGCCTGAGACCATGCATGGTGTCAACGGCCGCAGGCTCCAGGTTATCGCTGATAGCAGCCAAACCCAGAAAAATCATATGTTTCTCCACGTTTTCTGTAGCATAATCGTTAACTTCCGGGGGCAGCTCACGGTAAGCCAGTGCCATAACCCTGAAAGACCGGGCCGCCAGTCCGGCAATGCGGTCCAGCAGTTCATCTCTGTCAGCCGCTGTTATTAAGGCAGGAGAACCTTCCCTGTACAAGTGGGTAGATAATTCCACCAACTCCTCCGGGGCGCCTTTGGTATAGGCCACCATGCCGCCACGGGAGGTCTGGTAAATAACGGTCATGCGCTTTCTGCGGGAATCAAAAGGTATTTCCCGCACCCTGCTTTCCTTTTTCTCCAGCCTTTCCCGCCACACCCCGCCCCTGGCGGCCATTACCAGCAAAGCGCCCTCGGTGGGATCACCTCGTATGTCCCACTGCCTTAGGGTCTTTACTTTGCCGATATCCCGAAAAAAGCCTCCCACGGTTATATCACCCCTGATCAGTAGAGCATTATTACACAGGGCAGCTGTTTTTAAGAAAAGACTGAGCCCCGGATCATTATTGTCACCCTGATAATCAAAACTGCCCTTGGGATCGTAACCATCCCCTTTTATTTCCACCTCTTTACCGCCCACCAGCGCCCGCACCACCGACATCCTGTTTTCGGTTAAAATGCCGGTTTTATTGGGGCAGACCAGGGTTACACAGGCCAGCTTTTCCACTACGGATGGGTCGCGGATCACCGCATGCCGCCGGTTTATCCTCTGCATGCCCAGGGCCAGGGAAAAACTTGCTATCGCCGGAAGCCCCCCGGGAACAGCGACAACGGCCAGGCTAATACCGGCCAGCAGCATCTGGTTAAGGGCTTCCCCTTGATAAACTCCGAGTATTACTACCAGCAGGCAAATAAGCAGTCCGGCGTTGAACAGCCGCGAACCTGCGGCAGCCAGGGAATCCTGCAAACCAGCGCCATTCCCGCCAGCCTCCCCGCCAACCCCGGCAACAAGCCCCGCTTCCGTCAACATACCTGTAGCCACCACTATACCCCTGCCGCTACCGCCTACAACAGTGCTACCCAGCAAAACCATATTCTCCCGACCCGTATTTCCGGCCGGATCGTCAGCGCTTACGACTGTAGATTTTTCGACAACTGTAGTCCGGCCATTAAGGGCTGATTCTTCGACAACCAGACTGCTTGTCCAGATTAATCGTATATCCGCCGGAACCGGGCCGCCCCGCTCCAGTACAACCAGATCGCCCGGCACCAGAATTTTAGCCGGTATTCTTTTTTCCTGACCTCCCCGGATGACTACGGCTTCCAGAGTAATAATGCCCTTTGACCGTTCTATTGCTCTTTCGGTGCGGTATTCCTGAAAAAACCCCACCAATGCATTAATCAGGGCAATTATTATTATTGCCCCCGCCCCGCCGGAATCCCCCAGCAATCCTATGGCGGCCGCCGCGATCAGCAGCGCCAGGAGCTTGAAATCCCTGAACTGGCCCATTAATACACTCCCTGCAGATACCGGCGCATCCCTGACCAGTTCATTGGTCCCGAATCTGGCCAGCCTTTCAACGGCCTCCCTTTCTTCCAGTCCCCTGCCCGGATCGGAGCGAAAGACCTCCAATACTTCCTGAACGCTCATGAGATGCCATTTTCCGGCCATCACCAACCCCCCTTGAAAAACTATATGACTTTATTAATTGATATGTGGGGTTTCTGGAAAAAATAACCTAATTATGGTAATTGCTTTAACAAAAAAGGCTACAAGTTAGTTGTCTCCTTTAAAGTCGAAATAATGAAATTGTTAGACCTGCAGCATATACATATTTTTCCTGCAAATTATACATAATACAAACGAAATAAAGCTTGATGAAAAGAAAATTAAAGGATATATCCTGGGTTTTACAGCAGAAATGACTAAAAAATACCCGTTAGCCTAGAGTTATCAAGAGCTAGCGGGTTTCTTTTTTTGTCATAAAGTTGTAGTGTATTTACAGTTATTTTTTGTATTGCAAAATTTT
>Ga0209347_1000522_pt1 | contig 94114 bp, 87 predicted proteins | sample AutmiccommuBRH23_FD_187382 | JGI IMG/M metagenome (GOLD analysis project Ga0209347, IMG submission 187382) | Deep subsurface microbial communities from Mt. Terri, Switzerland - Autotrophic microbial communities BRH/23 (SPAdes) (version 2) | ecosystem: Environmental > Aquatic > Deep subsurface >...
TTTTTTCCAGGCGGCGGTCGCCAAACCGCCCCAGCGCAATATCCATCGACCCGATCCTCCACGCCGAAGAACATCACGTGAATCAGAACATCACGCCCGCCGCCATCGAAATGTGTGAATACCGTAGCGCGTAGCGGCGACCCGGGACCCACGAAGCGACGTGCGTCTCACGCCACCGCGTAGCGCTCCCAGAACCCTTCGGCCGGGGCGATCTGCTGCACCACGTCGACCCACACCCCGGCCGGGTCGCGCATCAGGAAGCGGCGCTGGCCCCAGGGCTCGTCCTGCGGGCCGTGCGCCACCGGGACGCCGAGCCCGGCCAGGCGGGCGTGCTCGGCGTCGACGTCGTCGACCTCCAGGGTCAGCAGCAGGCCCTCGCCGCCGAAGCGCTCGCGGTGCGGCGGGGTCGACGGGTGGTCGGGCGACATGAAGGCGACCATGCGGCCCCCGCCTGCGCTCGCCACCACCAGGATCCAACGCGCCTCGAACACCACCGAGAAGCCGAGCGGGCCGGTCCAGAAGGCCCGGCACTCGGCCAGCTTGTCGGTCATCACGATCGGGTACAGGTCGCTCAGGCGCATCGGGTCCTCCCGGGATCGGTTCCGTGTTACAAACATGCTGACGGTATGTAAAACATACAGGCAGTATGTATGCAAGAGAGACGTTCCCAGGCCGACCGCCGGGCGGCGACCCGGGCCGGGCTGCTGGAGGCGGCGCGGGCGGAGTTCGTGGAGCGCGGCTACGCCCAGGCGGCGACCGAGGCGGTGGTGCGGCGGGCCGGGGTGACCCGCGGCGCGCTGTACTATCACTTCCCCGACAAGGCGGCGCTGTTCGCGGCCGTGGTCGAGGCGGTGGCGGCGGAGATCGCCGACGCCGTGGTCGCGGCGGCCGGCACCGCCGCGTCGCCGCGCGCCGCCCTGGTCGCGGGATCGCGTGCCTATCTCGCGGCCTGCCTGTCGGAGCGGGCGCGGGCGATCTACCTGGTCGACGGCCCCGCCGTGCTGGGCTGGCGACGCTGGCGCGAGATCGATGGCGCCCACAGCGCGCGGCTGCTGCGCGAGGGTGTCGCCGAGGCGGTCGGCGGCGACCGGTCGCGCGAGGTCGACGCCCTGACCACCCTGGTCTCGGGCGCTCTCAACGAAGCCGCACTCTGGCTCGCCGATTCGGCCGGCGACCCTGCGCGCGCGGCGGCGCTGGACGCGGCGATGGTCGATTTGTTCGAGCGGTTGTTTCCCGACTCGGCCGGCTAGGCCGCCCCGGACTTTGCCTCGCGCCCGGCCGTGCTATGGTCGCCGCGCGCCCTGCATCCACGGATCCGCCATGACCCTCCGCACCGCCTTGACCGAACTGCTCGGCATCGAGCATCCGATCCTGAGCGCGCCGATGGCCGGCGTCGCCGGCGGCGCGCTGGCTGGTGCGGTCAGCCAGGCCGGCGGCCTCGGCCTGGTCGGCGGCGGCTACATCGACCCGGACTGGATCGAGCGCGAGTGGACCGCGCTGGGCAATGCCCGCGCCGGCATCGGCTTCATCACCTGGCGGCTCGACGGCGCCCCCGGCGTGCTGGACGCGGCCCTCGCCCGCCGGCCGGCGGCGGTGATGCTGTCGTTCGGCGACCCGGCGCCGTATCTGCCGCAGGTCCGCGCGGCCGGCGCCGTCGCGATCTGCCAGGTGCAGACCGTCGCCGACGCCCGGCTGGCCGCGGCGGCCGGCGCCCAGGTGATCGTCGCCCAGGGCGCGGACGCCGGCGGCCATGGTGCTGCCCGCGGCACCTTCGCGCTGGTGCCGGCGGTGGTCGACGCGGTGGCGCCGCTGCCGGTGCTGGCGGCCGGCGGCGTCGGCGACGGCCGCGGGCTGGCGGCGGCGCTGACGATGGGTGCGGCCGGCGTGCTGGTCGGCTCGCGCTTCTACGCCAGCCGCGAGGCGCAGGCCCGGCCCGAGGCCAAGGACCGCGCCGCCGCGGCGTCCGGCGACAACACCGTCCAGTCGAGCGTGTTCGACCGGGTGCGCGGCTTCGACTGGCCGGCGCCGTTCCGGCTGCGGACGCTGCGCAATCGCTTCACCGAGCGCTGGCACGGTCGCGACGCCGAACTCGCCGACGGCATCGACGCGGTGCGCGAGGACTATGCGCGGGCGGCCGAGGCCGGCGACTTCGACGAGGCGGCGGTGGTGGTCGGCGAGGCCGCCGACCTGATCCGCGACGTGCCGGCGGCAGGCGACCTGGTCCGGCGCATGGTCGCGGAGGCCGAGGACGCCCTGCGCCGCGGTGCAGGCAAAATCTCGTGACCGGCATTCGTGTGAGAGGAGAGCGACGTGCAGACCCGTGAATTCGAGACCGTCACCCTGGAGACCGTCGACGAGCACATCCTCGTCGCCACCCTCGACCGCCCGGACGTGCGCAATGCCCTGAACACCCAGATGGGCTTCGACCTGCGCGACCTGTGGACCGAGCTGTACCGCGATCCTGGGCAGACCCGCTGCATCGTGCTGACCGGGCGCGGTGACAAGGCGTTCTGCGCCGGCGGCGACCTCAAGGAACGCAACGGCATGACCGACGACGACTGGCGCCGGCAGCACGCGCTGTTCGAGCAGATGGTCAAGGCGCAGCTCGAATGCCCGGTGCCGATCGTCGCCGCGGTCAACGGTGCGGCCTTCGCCGGCGGCCTGGAGATCGTGCTCGGCTGCGACTTCGCCTATGCCGCGCCGGCCGCCCGCTTCGCGCTGACCGAGGTGACGCTGGGCATCATCCCCGGGGCGGCGGGCACCCAGAACCTGCCGCGTGCGGTCGGCCTGCGCCGCGCCAAGGAGATCGTGCTGACCGGCCGGCCGTTCACCGCCGAGGAGGCGCTGGCCTGGGGCGCCATCAACCGGATCTGCGCCGAGGGCCGGCTGATGGACGAGGCGCTGGAGACCGCGCGCACCATCGCCGGCAACGCGCCGGTCTCGGTGCGGCAGGCCAAGAAGGCGCTGAACGCGTCGGCGCAGATGGACCTGAAGAACGGCTACGACTTCGAGATCGAGGCCTACAACCGCACGGTCGGCACCGAAGACCGCTACGAGGGCATCCGCGCCTTCAACGAGAAGCGCAAGCCGGTCTACAAGGGGCGGTAGCCGCGGCCGCCGGGCGACTGCGCTTTTCCGGTATCGATCGCGATCCCGCGCAGGCAGACTGCCATCCCTCTGGCGGCGGTTGCGGAGGGGCGGGTGGAGACGACCCACGATCCGGCACTCGTGGTGCTGTCGATCGTCGTCAGCGTGTTCGCCGGCTTCACGGCGCTCAGCCTCGGCGAGCGCATGCGCGGGGCCGGCGGTGCGGCGCGCGCCGCCTGGCTGTGCGCCGCGGCGATCGCCATGGGCGGCGGCATCTTCGCGATGCATTTCATCGCCATGCTGGCGTTCAGCCTGGCGATGCCGATGGCCTACGATCCCGGCCTGACGCTGCTGTCGCTGCTGCTGGCGATCGGCTTCACGGGCGCCGGCCTCGCCCTGGTCGCGTGGCGCGGCTCCTCGGGGCTGCCGCTGGCGGCCGCCGCCCTGATGATGGGCCTCGGCGTGCTGTCGATGCACTACACCGGCATGGCGGCGATGCGCATGGCGGCGGCGATCACCTACGATCCGGTGCTGCTGGCGGCGTCGGTCGTCATTGCGGTGGCGGCCTCGGCGGCGGCGCTGTGGTTCTCGTTCAACCTGGAGCACCGGCTGGCCTACCGGATCGCGGCCGCCCTGCTGTTCGGCGCGGCGGTCTGCGGCATGCACTACACCGGCATGGCGGCGGCGAGCTTCGCGGCCGCCCACCACACCGTGGACCCCGACGACGTCATTTCGCCGACCGTCCTGGCGGTCGCGGTCGGCGCCACCACCTTCCTGATCCTGATCTTCGGGCTGGTGTCCGCGGTGGTCGACCAGCGGGTCAGCGAGCGGGCCAGCCGCGAGGCCGAGCGGTTGCGCCGTTCCGAGCAGCGCTTCCGCCTGCTGGTCGACGGGGTGACCGACACCGCCATCTACATGCTCGACCCCGAGGGCCGGATCACATCCTGGAATCCGGGTGCCGAGCGCATCAAGGGTTACACCCAGGGCGAGGTGCTCGGCCGCCCGTTCTCGATCTTCTACCCGCCCGAGGACATTGCCGCCGGAAAGCCGGGGGCGACCCTGGAGGCGGCCCTGCGTCACGGCCGCACCGAGAACGAGGGCCAGCGGCTGCGCAAGGACGGCCAGGCGTTCTGGGCGATCAACTCGCTGCACGCGGTGCGCAACGCCGACGGCACGCTCGCCGGCTTCGCCAAGATCACCCGCGACATCTCCGAGCGAAAAGCGGCAGAGCAGGCGCTGCAGGACGCCCATGACGACCTCGAGCGCAAGGTAGCCGAGCGCACCCGCGAGCTGACCGCGGCGAAGGAGGCGGCGGAGGAGGCGAACCGAACCAAGTCGCAGTTCCTGGCGAATATGAGCCACGAGCTGCGCACGCCGCTGAACGCCATCATCGGCTACGGCGAGATGCTGCTGGAGGACATGGACGACGGCGGCGATCCCCAGGTGATCCGGGATCTCGGCCGGATCACCCGCGCCGGTCACCACCTGCTGGGACTGATCAACGGCGTGCTCGACCTCGCCAAGATCGAGGCCGGGCACATGGAGATGCTGGTCGAGGACGTCGAGGTCGCAACACTGGTGCGCGAACTCGGCGATGCGGTGCAGCCGGCAATGGCCGGCAACGGCAACAGCCTGGCGGTCCTCCTGGACGACGCCCCGGAGCGCATCCGCACCGACGTGCAGAAGACCCGGCAATGCCTGCTGAACCTGCTGTCGAACGCCGCCAAGTTCACCCGCGACGGCACCGTGACGCTGGCGGTGCACCGTCGCGTGGTCAGTCGGATCCCGACCATCCTGTTCGAGGTCCGGGACACCGGCATCGGCATGACCGAGGAGCAGCAGGCGCGGGTGTTCGATGCCTTCGTGCAGGCCGACCCGTCCACCACCAGGATCTTCGGTGGCACCGGCCTCGGCCTGACCATCACCCGGCGCATGGCGCACCTGATGGGCGGGACGGTGACGGTGGCGAGCCGTCCGGGCCAGGGCTCGACCTTCACGCTGCTGTTGCCCGAGCAGTTGCCGGACGCGCCGTCGGAGCAGACCGAACCGGTCCGCGTGGCGTCCCCCCAGGCCATGCCGGCGCAGCCGGCACCTGCGCGGGCGAAGACCGGCGGCGGCCGCGTCCTGGTCATCGACGACGACCCGCAGGTCCTCGACCTGATGGAGCGGATGCTCGCCCGGCACGGCTTCGAGGCGCATGTGGTCGACAACGGACCGGAAGGGCTGGTGGCGGCGCGCTGGCTGCGGCCGATCGCGATCCTGCTCGACGTGCTGATGCCGGGGATGGACGGCTGGGCCGTGCTGGTCCGGCTGAAGGCGGACCCCGAGCTGGCGGCGATCCCGGTGATCATGACCACGCTGGTCGACGACCCGCAGCGCGGCTTCACGCTCGGCGCCGCGCATTACATGCTGAAGCCGTTCGACAACCAGCTGCTGGTCGACACCCTGCGGGGCTTCGTCGGCGAGCGGCACGGCGGCGGCGCGGCAGTCGTCGTCGACCCGGCCGGCCGTGCCGCTGCAGGCGTCTGCGAGATCCTGCGCGGCGCCCGCTGGTCGGTGCGCGAATGCCGTGACCCGTCCGCGGCCCGCGCCGAGCTGCGCGAGCGGCGGCCCGACCTCGTGGTGGTCGACCTGACCGTCTGCGGCAAGGACGCCATCGACTTCATCCATGAACTCCAGGCCGATGGCCGGCTGAGCTCGGTGCCGGTGATCGCGATCGCCGGCGACGCGCGCGACGACGAGGGGGCGGCGCTGGGCGAAGGGGTGATGGTGGTCGGTCCCGGCGCCAGGGAAGGTCGCGAGGCCGTGGCGAGGATGGTGATGCTGTGAGCGCGAGGGATCGATGACGGCCGGCGCCCTGAGGATCCTGCTGGTCGAGGACAACGAGCTCAACCGCGACATGCTGAGCCGCCGCCTGCAGCGGCGCGGCTATGCGGTGACGGTGGCGCTGGACGGGATCGAAGGGGTGGAGGCCGCCGGGCGGGAGCATCCGGACGTGGTGCTGATGGACCTCGACCTGCCGCGGCTGTCCGGGCTGGATGCCACGCGGCGGCTGCGCGGCGATCCGGCGACCGCCGGCCTGAAGATCATCGCGCTGACCGCGCACGCGATGTCCGACGACCGCATGCGGGCCCTGGACGCGGGATGCGACGCCTTCCAGAGCAAGCCGATCGACTTCGCCGCCCTGGTCGCCACCATCGAGGCGGTGGCCGGGGGCGGGTGAGGGCTGCCTCGCCTGTGGCCGATGGCTGCCGCACGTCGCTTGGTGGGTCCCGGAGCCGTCCGCTGGCGCGGACTCTCCGGGATGACGAGGTAAAGAGGCGCACTCCCACTTTCGTCATTCCGGAGGGGGCGCGAGAGCGCCCGGCTCCGGAACCCACGGAGCGACGGGCGGGTGCCGCGCCCTTACCCTCGCGCCGCCTGGATCGCCCGCCAGACCCGCTCCGGCGTCATCGGCGTGTCGAGATGCTCGACGCCGAGCGGCCGCAGCGCATCGAGCACCGCGTTCATCACCGGCCCCGGCGCACCGATCGACGACACCTCGCCGACCCCCTTGGCGCCGATCAGCGCGTTCGGGCTCGCGGTCGGCGCCCAGCCGAGGTCGAAGAACGGCATGTCGTCGGCGCGCGGCAGGCAGTAGTCCATCAACGACCCCGACAGCAGCTGGCCGCTCTCCGGGTCGTAATGCACGTCCTCCAGCAGCGCCTCGCCGATCTCCTGGGCGATGCCGCCGTGCAGCTGGCCGAGTGCCGTCGGCTCGTTGATCACCCGGCCCAGGTCGTCGACGCCGGTCCAGCGCTCGACCCGCACCTTGCCGGTGTCCGGGTCGACCTCGACCTCGACCGCGTAGGCGCCGTTCGGGAAGGTGGTGTGCAGGCCCTCGAAGTCGAGCTGGGCGACGCAGCCGGAGCCCAGCTCGCCGTCGCGCTGCTCCGGCGGGATGCGGTCCCAACCGGCCGCCACCGCGCCGAGGGCGATGCTGCGGTCGGTGCCGGCGATGCGGAACTCGCCGAAGCCGTATTCGATGTCGGGCACCGCCGCCTCCAGCAGGTGGGCGGCCACCTGCTTCGCCTGGTCGAGCATCTGCAGGGCGGTGCGGTGCACGGTGTTGCCGGCGATCGACAGCAGGTTGGAGCCGCCGGTGCCGCCGCCCTTCTCCAGGAAGTCGCTGTCGCCCTGCTCGACGCGGATGCGCTCGACCGGGATCTCCAGGGTCTCCGACGCCACGATGGCCAGCGCGGTGCGGTGGCCCTGACCGGAGTCCTGGGTGCCGGTGCGCACCAGCACGGTGCCGTCGGGCAGGGCGCGCACCTCGCTGCGCTCGGCGACCGAGCCGCCGGTGGCGTGCAGATGCAGGCCGAGGCCGAGGCCGCGGCGCATCCCCCTGGCCTCGCTGGCGGCCCGCCGCCGCGCGAAGCCCGACCAGTCGGCATCGCGCAGGATGCGGTCCAGCACGGCGGGGAAGTCGCCGCCGTCATAGGTCTCGCCCATCGCCGTGGCGTAGGGCAGGTCGGCCGGCTGCACCAGGTTGCGGCGGCGCAGCTCGACCCGGTCGATGCCGAGGCGATCGGCGGCGACGTCGATCAGCCGCTCCAGGGTGGACACGGTCTCGGGCTTGCCGGCGCCGCGGTAGGCGTCGGTCGGCACCGCGTTGGTGAACACCCCGCGCACCCGATACAGCAGGCCGGGGATCCTGTAGCAATGCCCGAACACCCGGCAGGCGCCGCCGGTCACGATGGTCGCGTTGACGGCGTTCCAGTAGGCCCCGACGTCGGCCAGCGCGTCGATCCGGAAGCCGGTGAAGCGCAGGTCGGCGTCGAGGGCGAGGGCGGCGCGGTCGATGCGGCCGCGGCCCATGGCATCCGTCGCCATGCCCTCGGTGCGGCTGGAGATCCACTTCACCGGCCGGCCGGTAGCCCTGGCGGCCGCCAGCACCAGCACCTGCTCGGGATACGGCCAGATCTTGACCGCGAAGCTGCCGCCGACATCCTCGGTGATCACCCGCACGCGGTCCTGACCGACGCCGAGATAGTCGGCCATGGCGCCGCGCAGCGACACCACGCCCTGGCTCGGCGTCCACAGCGTGTAGCGGTCGCCGTCGGCCCCGGCCCCGCCGTCGAAGGCGCCGATGCAGCCGCGGGTCTCCACCGGCACGACGGCGATGCGCGGGTGCCGGACGGTCAGCTCGATCACATGCGCGGCTTCGGCGAACGCCCTGTCGGTCTCGGCCGGATTGCCCTTGTGCCAGTCGATGCCGACGTTGCCCGGCGCCTGCTGCCAGATCAGCGGCGAGCCGTCGGCGACCGCGGCATCCATGTCGAGCACCACCGGCAGGTCGCCATAGTCGACGGTGATCGCCTCGAGCGCGTCGAGTGCGGAGGCCTCGTCGTCGGCAATCACCGCGGCCACCGGCTCGCCGACGTAGCGGACCCGGTCGCGGGCCAGTACCGGGCGGTCCGGCTCGACCATCGCGGTGCCGTCGCTGTTGGCCATGCGCGAGCGCGCCGTCATCGGCCCGACCCCCAGGCCGTCGAGGTCGGCCGCCGTCAGCACCAGGTGCACGCCGGGCATGGCGCGCGCCGATTCGACGTCGAGGGCGGTGATCGCGCCATGCGCGACCGGCGCGCGCAGCACGATCATGGTGAGCGCGCCGTCGGGACGCAGGTCGTCGACGTAGCGTCCTCGGCCGGTCAGCAAACGGTCGTCTTCGATGCGCAGCATGGGCCTGTACGGGTGTCGTTCGGGAGGCGCGAGCCTCGCACGGATGCGGCGGGGTTTTCCAGTCCCCGCCATGCTGCATTTGCTATGATGCCGGCCTGACCAACCCGGATGATCCTCCCGCATGTCGGACCACCTGCCGGTCACGCTGGCCAACCTGCACGGCGACGCAAAGACGGCGCAGGATCGCATCGAGACGTTCCGCGCCTACGTGAAGCTGCTGAACGCCGCCTACAAGGCGCTGGAGAAGGCGCGCGACGCGGCGCGGCTGGCGGATCGCCACCTGAACGAGATGCGGGTGGACCACACCTTCTTCCTGCGCCACAAGGCCAAGGTCGAGATGGCGTTCCGGGCGCTGATCGACACCTACCGCAACCCGACCAGGGCGATGCGGACGGTCGATGAACTCGCCGCCGGCTACCCGGCGCAATATGTCTACGAGGTGTGCCTGCTCGGCAGCTACCGGCTCGGCGTCCCGCTCGGGTGGAACGTGCTGGGCGTGCGCTCGACGTCGCGAATCGAGGCCGACCAGAACTACGTCGACGTGGTCATCCCGGCGCTGGCGCAGATGCTGCCGGAGCACACCGGTTATCTCGACCTGCGCAACAAGAACATCGAGTCGGCGTTCGAGGATGCGCTGGCCGACGCCAACCACAAACGTGCGGTCCAGGCCGCCGTCGAAGCGGCGGTGCCAGGGTGGAGCGAGGAGCTGGCATCCTGCGCGCTCACCCTCAAGCCGTCGGAGGTCGACAGGCTGAGCAACGGCGAGCGCGAGGTTCGCCGCCGCGTCCTGCCGAAGCCGAAGGACGCGCCGCTGGATTAGGCGATCGCCTTCTCGGGATGCAGCGCCAGGCGGGCCGGCACCTCGACCGGGATAGACAGCAGGTGGAAGGCCAGCGACTTGCCATGGCCGTCGAGGTTGAGCGCGCCGTTGACCCCGCCCTGCAGCACGTCGTCGATGACGAAGTTCATGGCCGGCAGGTTGGGCAGGTCGTAGCGCGTCACGGTGCCGGCGCCCTTGGCGGCGAACCAGGCCTTCACCCGCTCCGGCGTCAGCTGCGCCAGCAGCAGCGGCCAGGCCTCCTCCTGGTAGGGTATGACGCTGATGTTGACGCGGTTGCCCTTGTCGCCGGTGCGGCCGTGGGCGACCTCGTGCAGCGGGACGCGGATCGTCCTGTCCGGACTGGTCATGGCGCTCATTCCTCCAGCAGGCGGGCGCCGGCCCGCACACGGTCGCGATCGACCAGGATCGAGGCGGTGGTGATCAGCGGGGCCGTGCGGTGGCGCACGCCGGCGCCGCCGGCCGGGCCGGAGCAGTACAGCGACAGCACCTCGTCGGCGATCCACTGCGCCATCCGCCGGTCGCCGCCCTGGGTCGCCATGCGCACCCGGTATTCGCCGTCGTCCGGCCAGGGGCGCGACGCCCGCAGCTCGCCGCCGTCGCCGTCGAAGGTGGCGACCGTGCCGATCATGTCGAAACGCAGCGGCCAGTTGGTGCCGAGGTCGCGGACCCGGGTGCGCAGCACCTCGATCGCCAGCTCGGCGCGGCGCCGTGCGTTCGGCCCGGCATAGGTGATCTCGCCCTCGCCGAGCCAGCCGCCCTCGAAGCTGACGGTGGCCTTCAGGGTCGGCGGCTTCGGCTTGCCGCGCGCACCGGTCAGGCGCACCCGGTCGCGGCCGATCTCCTCGACGCGGACGCCGGTGACGTCGAGCGTGACGTCCGGGGTGAGGTAGGCCGACGGGTCGTGCATCTCGTAGAGCAGCTGCTCCTTCACGGTGCGATGGCTGACCAGCCCGCCGGTGTCATCGGCCTTGCCGATCACCACCGTGCCGTCGGCGTCGATCTCGGCGATCGGGAAGCCGACATGGCCGAAGTCGGGGACCTCCTTGTAGCCGGGGTCGGCGAAATAGCCGCCGGTGACCTGGGCGCCGCATTCAAGCAGGTGGCCGGCCATGGTGCCGGCGGCGACCCGGTCGAGATCGTCGAGCGACCAGCCGAACTCGTGCAGCAGCGGCCCGAGCGCCAGGGCCGGATCGGCGCAGCGGCCGACCACCACGATGTCGGCGCCGAGCGCCAGGGCGTCGGCGATCGGCCGGGCGCCGAGATAGACGTTGGCGGCCACCAGCTTGCCCTCGGGCATGCCGATGCCCTCGACGGTGGCGTGGCCGCGGATGTCGGCCTCGGTCATCACCGCCGTCAGGTCGTCGCCGTCAACCACCGCCACCTTCAGGCCGGCGACACCCTCCTCGCGCGCCATCTCCAGGATCTTGCGGGCGCCGCCCAGGGGGTTGGCTGCGCCAAAATTCGAGATCACGCGGATGCCGGCGGCCTTCGCGGTCTTCAGCACCGGCCGCAGGATGCGCTCCAGATACGGGGAGAAGCCGGCTGCCGGGTTCTCGATCTTCGCCTGCTGCGCCAGCGCCAGCGTCCGCTCCGCCAGGGTCTCGTACATCAGGTAGCGCGGCCCGGAGCGGCGGGCGAGGGTGGCGACCACCGGTATCGCGGCGTCCCAGCGATCGCCGGCGAATCCGGCGCCGCAGCCGATGTGCACGGTCCTGGCGGTCACTTCCTGTCTCCTCCGAACATATGTCCGCCAGCCTAACCATTTTCGCCGCCGGGGGAACACCGTCGCCGCCGGAACGATTGAGGCGCCATTGGATGCTCGAAACTCGAGGGAGAGCAGAGATGAGCGCGACCAGTGCAGACCCCGGCGCCAAGTCCGGTGGCACCAAGTCCGGCGCGGATTCCGGCAGCGACGGCGGCAACGCCCGCGGCCCGGCGGCAATGGCCCAGCAGATCGGCGAGGACGCCAAGGCCGAAGTGGGGCGATTGCGCGACCAGGCGGTTGCCGGCGCGCGCCACCAGGCCGAGGAGGGCAAGGATGCCGCCGGTGCCTATCTGCACACCGTCGCCGCAGCGGTGAACAGCGGTGCCGAGACGTTCCGCCGTGACGGACGCGACGGCACCGGTGCGCTGCTCGAGCGGGCCGCCGAGGAGATCGTGCATGTCGCCGACCGGCTGGCCGAGCGTCGCCCCGGCGAACTCTATCGCGAGGTCGAGGGCTTTGCACGCCGGCATCCGGCGGTGTTCTTCGGCTCGGCCTTCGTCCTGGCGTTCGGCGCCGCCCGACTGCTGAAGAGTTCGGCGCCGGCGAGCCAGCCGGAGCGGATCCCGGCCGCGGCCGGCACCGCGCCAGGACCGACGTCGATCGGCATGCCGCCGGGTGCTTCGGCGGGCGCATCCAGGACGGATGCCTCCGATTGGGACAGCTCCACAACGGGGGCCTCCTCGTCGGGCAACTCGGCACCGGGGGCAAGCACCTCTGGTTCCGGCCCGGACGCGGCGAAGCCGACGACGTCACCAGGCGCATCAGCATCGCGCCCGGCGGCCTCCGGCCCGGCCGCTCCCGCGGCGTCGCCGACGCCCATGGAAGGCTCGTCCTCCACCGGCACGGCCACCGCCGGCACGCACCCGCCCGGATCATCCATCCCGGGTTCGCCCACCCCTGGATCGCTCACCCCTGGGACGCCGCCGCCGCGGGTCGGCACGCCGGGCTCCCGTGATGCCGCCAGCCGCAAGGAGGTGCCGTGATGGCCAGCCCAGACCAGCCCATCAAGACGCTGCTGCGCGACCTCATCGGTGATGTCGGGCAGCTCATCCGCCAGGAGCTGCGGCTGGCGCAGGCCGAGGCCTCGCAGAAGCTCGGCGATGCCCGGCACGGCGCCACCCTGATCGTGGTCGGCGGGATGCTCGGCTTCGGGGCGCTGCTGGTCCTGCTGCAGGCCCTGGTCGTCGCCCTGGCGAACGTCGTCGAGCCGTGGCTCGCCGCCGGCATCGTCGCAGCCGTGACGGCGGGCATCGCCCTGATCCTGATCAAGTCCGGCCAGTCCAAGCTGTCCGCGACCCATCTTATGCCGGAACGGACCGCCCGGTCGGTCCGGCATGATTCCGAACTCGTGACGGAGAGGGTGCAATGAGCCGGCACACCGAACAGCTCGAGAGCATCGAGCGCGAAATCGACACCACGCGAAGCCGCATCGACAGCACGCTCGATGCCCTGACGGAGAAGGTGTCGGCCAGTCGCCTGGTCGGCCAGGCCCTCGACAGCGTGCGGGAGAACGGCGGGATGTTCGCCGGAAATCTCGTCCACACCGCGCGCGACAACCCGATGGCGACCACGCTCATGGCGACCGGCCTCGCCTGGCTGATGATCTCCGACCGGCGCGGCCGGACCGCAACTGCTGATGGTCACGCGCAGACGGGTGGTTATGCCCGGGCGACGCCGTCGCCGGGCTACGTCACGCCCGATCACACGACGCCGGCGGCCGCGGGCCGGCCGGTGGCCGGCACGGCCGGCTCGAGCACCGCCGACCGGGCCGCCGATCGGGCCAAGGCCGCCGCCGGTTCCGCCGCCGGGGCCGCGTCTTCCGTCGCCCACCGGGTCTCCGACGGGGCACACCGGGCCGGCGACGCGATCCGCGGCGCCACCACCCAGGCCGGAGATGCCGCGTCGCGCGTGACCGCCGCGGCCGGCGATGCCGCCGCCTCGGCACGGGCCACCGCTCATGACCTGCGCGACCGGGTCGGCGAGGTCGGCGAGGAAGTCGGGCGCCGTGCCGGCGATGCCTATGCCGGCGTCCGCGACGTGACGCGCCGCACCGGGTCGTTCCTGGCCGAGAACCCGCTGATGATCGGCGCGCTCGGCCTGGCGATCGGCGCCGTGGTCGCGGCGGCGCTGCCGGCGACCCGGCGCGAGGACGAGTGGCTCGGCGAAGCCGGCGACAGGCTGCGCGACGACGCTGCCTCCGCTGCCCGCCAGGTTGCCCGCGAGGGCACGAAGGTCGCCGAAGCGGCGGCCGATTCCGCACGCGAAGAGGCGAAGCGCCAAAAGCTGACGCCGGCGGATGCCCGCCAGGCTGCCGAGGAGGGTGCGACGGAGGTGGTGCGCGGCGCCGCCGAGGTCGCCAGGACCGCGGTGCGAACGGCCGAGGAGGAGACCCGCCGCCGGACCCGGACCGGCAACGGCGCCCCGCAGGCGCACTGAGCGCGCCTGCGGGCCCGGCGCTGCACGAAGCGGTTGACTGCCGCCGGCAATGCCGTCAACTCGCAGCAGGTGCGGGGCGGCAGGAGCTGATGATGGACGGCGACAGGGACAACGGCCGGGTGGGGCTTCCGGAGCGGCTCGAGGCCGATCTGGCGCGGCGGGTCGACGCGGTTCTCGACGACTATGTCGGTCGCGGCGCGATCGTGGGGGCGGTAACCCTGATCGCCCGCGGCGGCCGGCTCGCCTATCGGCGCGCGACCGGCTTCGCCGACCGCGAGAGCGGCCGGCCGATGACGCTCGACACGCAGTTCCGGCTCGCCTCGGTCACCAAGCCGTTCGTCACCACGGCGGCGTTGGCGCTGGCCGAGCAGGGCAAGCTGGATATCGAGGCACCGGTGAACCGCTGGCTGCCCGGCTTCCGCCCGCCCTTCGCCGACGGCGAGGCGGCGCTGACGGTGCGCCACCTGCTCACGCATACCTCCGGCCTCGGCTACGGCTTCGCTCAGGGGCCGGCCGGTCCGTATTGCGCCGCCGGCGTGTCGGACGGCATCGACCGCCCGGGCATTGACCTGGACGAGAACCTGCGCCGGCTGGCGGCGCTGCCGCTGCTGTTCCGGCCGGGCTCGGCCTGGCAGTACTCGCTGGCGACCGACGTGCTCGGCGCGGTGGTCGCCGCGGCCGCGGGCCGGCCGCTGCCGGAGGCGGTGCATGACCTGGTGACCGGCCCGCTCGGCCTCGCCGGCGCGAGGTTCGGCACCGCATCGCCGGAGCGTCTCGCCACCCCCTATGCCGATGCCGCCGGCGGGCCGGTCCGCATGTCGGAGCCCCACGACCTGCCGTTCGGCGAGGGTGGGGCGATCCGCTTCTCGCCGGCGCGCGCCGGCGATCCCGACGCCTACCCGTCGGGCGGCGCCGGCATGGTCGGCACGCCGGGCGATGCCCTGGCGCTGCTGGAGACGCTGCGCGCCGGCGGCGGGCCGGTGCTGCAGCCCGCCACCGTGGCCGCCCTGACCACCAACGCGGTCGGCGACATGGCGGTGCAGGGCATCGGCGCCGGCTGGGGCTTCGGGCTCGGCGTGGCGGTGCTGGTCGATCCCGTCGCTGCCGCCACGCCGCAGTCGGCCGGCACCTGGCGCTGGGGTGGGGTCTACGGCCACAACTGGTTCGTCGATCCCGTGGAGCGGCTGACCGTGGTCACCTTCACCAACACCGCGGTTGCCGGCATGAACGGCCCGATCCGCGAGGCGCTGCGCGACGCCGTCTACGGCACTGGCTGAATCGCCGCGGAGGCATCGCGCCCAGCTCCGTTGCGGGTGGCGCCCGGGACCGCCTAAGCTGCCGGTCCCACCCGCCGGAGTTCTTCCCCGATGCCCATCGTCAACCGGATCGCCGAGTTCCACGAGGAAATGACCCGCTGGCGGCGCGACATGCACGCGCATCCGGAGACCGCCTTCGAGGAGGCCTGGACCTCGGACTTCATCGCCGCGCGGCTCGCCGAGATCGGCGTCGACCGCATCGAGCGGGGGATTGCGAAGACCGGGATCGTTGCCACCATCAAGGGGCGGGGCGCCTCGGGCCGCGCCATCGGGCTGCGCGCCGACTTCGATGCCCTCGACATCACCGAGACCACCGGCAAGCCCTGGGCCTCGACGTTGCCCGGCAAGATGCACGCCTGCGGTCATGACGGCCACACCGCCATGCTGCTCGGGGCCGCCAAATATCTGGCCGAGACCCGCAACTTCGACGGCACCGTGGTGCTGATCTTCCAGCCGGCCGAGGAGAACGAGGGCGGCGGCCGGGTGATGGTGGAGGAGGGGCTGTTCGAGCGCTTCCCGGTCGACTCGGTCTACGGCATGCACAACCGTCCCGGCCTGCCGCTCGGCCGCATGTGCATGCGCTCGGGCCCGGCCATGGCCGGCTTCGACATCTTCGAGATCACCATCCGCGGCTATGGCGGCCACGCCGCGCGGCCGCACACCACGATCGACCCGGTGGTCGTGCAGGCGCATATCGTGCAGGCGCTGCAGACCATTGCCAGCCGGCACACCGACCCGCTCGACAGCGTGGTGGTGTCGATCACCCAGGTGCATGGCGGCGACACCTGGAACGTGATCCCGGAGAAGGTGGTGCTGCGCGGCACCGTGCGGGCGTTCCGCACCGAGGTGCAGGACCGCACCGAGGCGGCGATGACCCGGCTCTGCCGCAACGTCGCGGCCGCCTTCGACGCCACCGTCCAGGTGCGCTACGAGCGCCGCTACCCGCCGCTGTCGAACCACGCCGAGCATGTGACGTTGTGCGCCGGCGTCGCCCGCGACCTGCTGGGCGCGGATGCGGTCGACACGGATCCGGCGCCGGTCATGGGCTCGGAGGACTTCGCATTCATGCTGAATGCCCGGCCCGGCGCCTACGTCAACATCGGTAACGGCGTGGGCGACCAGGGCGGGGTCATGGTCCACAACCCCGGCTACGACTTCAACGACGCGGCACTTCCCTATGGCGCGTCGTTCTGGGCCAGGCTGGTCGAGACGCTGCTGCCGAAGGCGGGTTGATCGGGGCTGCGACGGCGAGGGGAGGCGCCCGGCGCTGATCGATCCGCACCCAACCACAATGCCGGGCGAGGAGTGATGGAGCAGTCGATTGGTACGGGCAACCCGCCGGTCTCCGGCCCTCCCCGCCCCTGGCATGCGCTGGAGCCGGCGGCCGTCCTCGCCGAGATCGCGACGTCCGCCGACGGATTGCCTGCGGAGGAGGCGGCGCGGCGGCTCGCCGTGTTCGGCCGCAACCGGCTGCCCGAGGGCCGTCGTCGCAGCATTCTCGTGCGCTTCCTGCAGCAGTTCCACAGCCTGCTGATCTACGTGCTGCTGGCCGCAGGCGGCATCGCGGCGGTCATCGGGCATCCGGTCGACGCACTGGTGATCGTCGCCGTGGTGATCCTGAACGCGGCGGTCGGGTTCGTGCAGGAGGGGCGGGCGGAGCGGGCGCTGGAAGCGATCCGCGGGATGATCGATCCGAACGCCTCGGTGCTGCGCGACGGCCGAAGGGTTTCCGTGAAGGCCGAGGAGGTGGTTCCGGGAGATATCGTGCTGCTGGAGGCGGGCGACCGGATCCCGGCCGACCTGCGGCTGCTCAGGGCGCGGAACCTGCGGATCGACGAGGCGATGATCACCGGCGAGTCCGTGCCGGTCGACAAGGCGGTCGCCGCCGTCGCCGAGGCGGCGGTCCTCGGGGATCGGCTGTCGATCGCCTATTCCGGCACTTTCGTGGTCGCGGGCCAGGGCAGCGGCGTGGCGGTGGCGACCGGAGGGGCGACCGAGCTCGGCCGGATCAGTGCGATGATCGGTGCGGTGGAGCGTCTGGCGACGCCGCTGGTGCGGCAGATGGACATCTTCGCCCGCCAGGTCACCGTCGTCGTCCTGCTGGCTTCGGCCCTGGTCTTCGCCTTCGCGGCGCTGGCCCGCTCCTACTCCTGGAGCGACGCGTTCATGGCCGTGGTCGGGCTCGCGGTCGCGGCGATCCCGGAGGGACTGCCGGCGGTGATGACGATCGCGCTCGCCGTCGGCGTGCAGCGCATGGCGGCGCGCAACGCCATCGTCCGCCGTCTGCCGGCCGTGGAGACCCTCGGCTCGGTCTCGGTGATCTGCTCCGACAAGACCGGGACCCTGACGCGCAACGAGATGACCGTGCGGACCGTTGCGACCGCGACGGCCGACATCGCGGTCGAAGGGGTCGGCTACCGGCCCGAGGGCGGGTTCGCGACCGCCGATGGACCCATCGATCCGCCGGAGGACCCGGTGCTCGAGGAACTCGCGCTGGCGGGTATGCTGTGCAACGACGCCGACCTGCGCGGCGGCGACAACGACTGGCTCGTCGACGGCGATCCGATGGAAGGGGCGCTGGTGACGCTGGGCGTCAAGGCCGGGCACGACGTCGCGGCGGCGCGGCAGCGGCACCGGCGGCTCGACGAGATCCCGTTCGATTCCCGCTACCGCTACATGGCCACGCTGCACGCCGGGCCCACGGCCGGGCCAATAGCCTATGTGAAGGGCGCCCCGGAGGCAGTGATCGCCCTGTGCGCCGAGGAGGCGACAGCGGCCGGCGCCCGGCCGGCCGACCCGGAGCGCTGGCTCGCGCGCATCGACGAGCTGGCGCGCGACGGCCTGCGGGTCATCGCAGTGGCGCGGCGGGCGATGCCGGCGGTGACACAGGCGATCGGGCCGGAGGATCTCGAAGGCCGGCTGACGCTGCTCGGGCTGGTCGGGCTGATCGACCCGCCGCGCCCGGAGGCGGTGGCGGCCGTGGCCGAGTGCCGGGCGGCGGGGATCCGCGTGAAGATGATCACCGGCGACCATGCCGCCACGGCCCGGGCGATCGCGGTGCAACTCGGCCTGGACGACGATCCGGCGACGCTGACGGGCCGGCAGCTGGACGATGTCGCCGATGCCGACCTTCCCGCTCGGGCGCGGGCGACCGCGGTGTTCGCGCGGGCCACCCCGGAGCAGAAGCTGCGGCTGGTCGAGGCGCTGCAGGCGGACGGCTCGGTGGTGGCGATGACCGGCGACGGCGTGAACGACGCGCCGGCGCTGAAGCGCGCCGACGTCGGCGTGGCCATGGGACGCAAGGGCACCGAGGCGGCCAAGGAGGCGAGCGAGATGGTGCTCGCCGACGACAACTTCGCCTCCATCGTGGCGGCGGTGCGCGAAGGCCGCACCGTCTACGACAACATCACCAAGGTGATCGCCTGGACGCTGCCGACCAACGGCGGCGAGGCCTTCACCATCATCCTGGCCATCCTGTTCGGGCTCACCCTGCCGGTGACCCCGGTGCAGATCCTGTGGATCAACATGGTCACCGCGGTGGCGCTCGGCCTGACCCTGGCGTTCGAGCCGACCGAGCCGGGGGCGATGCGGCGGCCGCCCCGGCCGGCCGGCCAGCGCCTGCTGTCCGGACGGCTGGCCTGGCGCATCCTGTTCGTGTCGGGGCTGATGGTGGTCGGCACCTTCGGCATCTATGTCTGGGCGACCGGTCGCGGCCTCGACCTGGAGACCTCCCGCACCCTGGTCGTCAACGCCCTGGTGGTGATGGAGATCTTCTACCTGTTCAGCGTCCGCTACGTGCACGGCACGGCGCTGACCTGGCGCGGGGTGATGGGAACGCCGGCGGTGCTGATCGGCGTCGCCGTGGTGGTGGCAGCACAGCTCGCCTTCACCTACCTGCCGCCGCTGCAGGCGCTGTTCGGCAGCCGGCCGGTCGGGCTGCTGGAAGGAGCGGTGGTGATCTGCGTCGGCGTGCTGCTGCTGGCGGTGGTCGAGATCGAGAAGCGGATCGCGATCGCGCTCGGCGGCCGCGCGTAACCAGACGCTACCCCTGGGGCGTCACCCCTGGGGCGTCCGTTACTCGGTGCTCTCGGCCGGCCGCTCCTGCCGGCGGTCGTCGCGCCGGTACAGGCCGTTCATGACCTGGCCGAGGGCGTTGTGCAGGTTGCGGACCGCCGAACGGGTCAGCAGCAGCCGTCCGACCACCGCGTGCTCCTGCGCGCGGCCGTCCGGGGTCGAGCGGATGTTCACCAGGTTCATCCGCACGATGCCGTCGCGAACCGTGGCGCCGATCACGCCGTCGACGAAGATGTCGGCGCAGTTGGGGTCCATGACGACCGTGATGTCCGCCGACGGGCCCGCCGGCCGCTCCTGATCGCTCATCCACCCGTCCCTTTTCGTGATTTGAATCGAATGCACTTTATCATCGGCGCGTCCGATATCTAGCCGATCTTGAGGTGGTGGCCGCCGTCGACCGGCAGGCACACGCCGTTGACGTATTTCGCCTCGTCGGAGGCCAGGAACAGGGCGGCGTTGGCGACGTCCCAGGCGTCGCCCATCTTGCCGGTCGGCGATTTGGCGTCGCGCTCGCGGACCATGGTCTCGACATCGGCGTACTGGCCGGCGATCTGGGTGCGGATCAGCGGCGTGTCCATCAGCCCCGGCATGATGGCGTTGGCGCGGATGCCCTGGGCGGCATACTGCAGCGCCAGGCCGCAGGTGAACTGGTTCAGCCCGCCCTTGGAGGCGTAGTAGCTGGCATAGGGGTAGCCGACCCAGCGCACCGCGGCGATCGACGAGACGTTGACGATCGCCCCCTTGCCCTGCGCCAGCATCACCGGCAGCACGTGCTTGCAAGCCAGGAACACGCTGGTCAGGTTGACGTCCAGCACCCGCCGCCAGGCGGCCTCGTCGAGCTCGATCGGCCCGCCCATGACCGCGATCCCGACATTGTTCTGCAGCACGTCGATCCGGCCCCAGCGCCCGACGGTGTCGTCGACCACCGCCTTCACCGCCGCCCCGTCGGTGACGTCGCAGGTCAGGGCCACGGCCCTGCCGCCCTCGCCGGTGATGATGCCCGCGGTCTCCTCGGCGGATGCCTGGACGACGTCGACGCACACCACCTTCGCCCCCTCGCGGGCGAAGCGCACGGCGGTGGCCTTGCCGTTGCCCCAGCCCGGGCCGGAGGACCCCGCACCCATCACCAGCGCCACCCTGTCCTGCAGCCGTCCGGTCATGATCCGCCTCCTCCCGTCGCGATCGTTGCTTTGACGACGACAGTGCGCGACCGTCCGGGCGATGACAATCGCCGCTCTGAACCGGCGGTGGCGGCCGCCGGCGGTGCTGGCTGTCTGGCTCGCCGCCTTCGTGCTTCTGTGGATCGACCTCGGCTGGCTGCATCGCGCGGCGGCGGCGACGCTGGGCGCCGTGGTGCTGCTGTCGATGCTCGACGCCCGGCGCGAGACCTGGATGGTGGTGGCGCTGATCGCCGGCCTCGGGGCCGTGCTCCTCGGCCTCGGCGCCGACCCGGCGGAGGTGCTGCACGGCCTCGACCGCAGCCTGGTGTTCGCGGCCCTGCTGCCGACCCTGGCGCTGACCCGGGCGGTGGCGCGCGGCATGGCCTCGGTGCGGGCGGCGCAGCACCGCATCGCCGGGCTGCCGGCGCGCTGGGCGGGGATCGGCCTGCTGTTCGGCGCGCATGCCTTCGGGGTCATGCTGAACACCGGCGCCTTCGCCCTCATGGGCGCGGTCATCCCCGACTCCGCAGGGCCGGAGGACCGCCGGGCGGCGGCGCTGGCGGCGCTGCGCGGCATGAACATCGTGGCGCTGTACTCGCCGTTCCTGGTCGGCTTCGCGGTCGCCTACACCTACCTGCCTGCCGTGCCGGTTTGGCAGATCTTCGCCCTCGGCGGCGCCTTGGCGGCCTGCGGGCTGGCGATCGCGCTGCTGATGTTCGCGCGGCCGCTGTCGATGGCGGGGGTGCGCGCCGGCCTCGGCTGCCTGGCGCCGATCGCGCTGCCGATGGGGGCCGCCGGACTGCTGGTCGTGCTGGCCAGCCAGGTGCTGCCGGTGGCGCCGCTGGGCGCGGTGCTGGTGGTCATGCCGGTGCTGGCGGCCCTGTACCTGGCGTCGCGGCCGCACCGCATCGCTCCGGTGCTGGCCGAGACCCACGACGCCATGAGCCGGCTCGGCGACGACCTCGCGATCGTCTCGGCGGCGATGATCCTGGGGACGCTGGCCGAGACCGCGCCGCCGATCCGCGAGGTGGTGGCGCCCTGGATCGCCGCCCACCTGCCGCCCTGGGCGGCGTTCGGCGCCACGGCGGCCTCCATGGTCGGGCTGGCCACCGCCGGCATCCATCCGATGATCAGCGGCACGGTGATGATGGCGGCGTTGGCCGGCTCCGGGCTGGCGATCGCCGACCTGCCGCTGATGGCGGCCATGCTGTTCGGCTGGGGCGTGGGCTCGATGAACTCGATCAGCTCGCTGTCGCTGGTCACCGCGGCGCGGATGTTCGGCGCCCGGCCGCTCGGCCTCGCCATCGGGCCGAACCTGCGCTTCGCGCTGGTGTTCGGCCTGTTCACGACGGCGGTGCTGACGGCGCTGAACGCCGCCCTCACCGGATAATCCCGGTCAGTCGCGGCCGAAGCCGCGCAGCTCGAAGAACACCGACACCGCGACCATGGCGTACAGCATGTGCCCGACCAGCGACATCCAGCTGAGCGGGATGAAGCCGAGCATGAACGGCAGCCCGGCGAGCGAGGCGAACAGGCCCAGCGCGATGACCCAGGTGGCGATCCCCCACAGCAGGCCGTCCAGGGTCGGCCCGGCGCTGCGCAGCAGGCGGGTGAGGATCCAGTAGGCGAGGGGGTACAGCGCGATGCCGGTGACGTAGTGCAGCCCCTCGGCGGCCGACCGGCCGGGGTTGAGGCCGAACAGGTTCGCGAACAGGCTGATGATCAGCGACGCCGGCTCCAGCGGGCCGCCGAGCACCTCGGGCGTCAGCAGGCGGGCGAACAGCTCCCAGGTCACCAGCCCGGCGGCGCCGCCGATGCAGAGCTGGCGCAGGGTTGCGGCGTCGAGTTCGAGGCGGGCGAGCACGGCCTGCACCGGCGAGCGGGCGGCGGCGGGTTCGGCGTGGGTCATCGGCGGTTCCTCGGGTCGGGGAGGCGGGTGGATCCGCATCCGTTCGACCGGGCAATGCCGGCTACGCCGCCAAACGATACGGCCGCGGTGGTCACAGGCGTGTGAGGGGCGCCTCGGAGGCGGGTGGGTTCCGGAGCCGCGCGCTCACGCGCGCCCTCCGGAATGACGAATGAGAATATGTTCGTCATCCCGGAGAGTCCGCGCGAGCGGACGGCTCCGGGACCCACCAAGCGACGTGCATCGTCGCAGCCGTGCGCGAAGGATCAGTCGGCGGCGGCGCTCGATGCCCGCGGATCGGCCATGTAGTCGAGCCAGTAGGGACGCGGGCCGTAGACATCCACCAGGTAGTCGACGAACGCCCGGACCTTCGGCGACAGATGCCGGTTGGAGGGGTAGACGGCGTAGATCGGCACGTCCTCGCGGACATACTCGTCGAGCACCGAGATCAGCCGGCCCGACTTGAGGTGCTCGCCGACGACATGCGCCGCCAGCATCGCCAGGCCGGCCCCGGACAGGGCCAGCGCCAGGATCGAATCGCCGTGATTGGTGGAGATCGTGCCGCGCGCCCGGATCATGGTCTCGTGGCTGTCGACCACGAAGTGCCAGTCGTTGATCGGGCTGCCCGGCTGCAGGGTGATCAGGGCGTGGTCGTTGATCTCCTCCGGGCGGATCGGCGCTCCCCATTTCGCCAGGTACTCGGGCGCGGCCACCAGCTTGCGGTGGTTCGGGGCGAGTTTGCGGGCAATCAGCGAGGAGTCCTTCAACTGGGCGATCCGGATCGCCAGGTCGACGCCTTCCTCGACCAGGTCGACCAGCCGGTCGGCCACCAGCATCTGCACCTGGACCTCGGGATTGCGGTCCATGAACCCCGGCAGGTGGGGCGCGACGTGGCGGTGCGCGAAGGTCGACGGTGCGGTGATCTTCAGCAGCCCACGCGGCGAGCTGTGGGCGGTGGACACCGCCGCCTCGGCCTCGTCGACATCGGCGAGGATGCGCTTGCAGCGCTCGTAATAGGCGGCACCGACCTCGGTCAGGCTGACGCGGCGCGTGGTGCGGTTCAGCAGCCGCACGCCGAGCCGGTCCTCGAGCGCGGAAAGCTGTTTCGAGACCACCGACGGCGACAGGTTCATGTGGCGCGCGGCGCCGGCGAGACTGCTGTTCTCCACCACCGCCACGAAGATCGTCATTCCGGTCAGCACATCCACAGGCGAACCTCCCCAGTCTCTTTTTTAGAATTCGTTCTTTGAATGCACGAATTCGTTCACATGCTAGCGCATTACCCGCCACCAGAAAAGTGTTTACCTTTCGTGGCACACCAGACGGGACCTTTCGGCCGAAGCCCCGCCTTCCGATCCCAGGAGGCAATCATGACCCGCATCGCCAGTCTCTCGCATTCCGATATCGCACGCCACGCCGCCCGGGGGCGGCAGCTGCATTCCCGCGCCGTTCGCACCGGTTTCGCCGCTTTCGGCCGCTGGGTGCTCGGTGCCGTCAGCGTCGTGTTGGCCCGTCGTGCTTTCAGCCGTGGCCGGCTTGTCAGCGGACCGGCAGGCAGCGCCGGGTGCGGCGCGCACGCCTGATCCGATCTCTCGCCGGCGATCCTTCGCCGGCGATCGCCGCGTCGCCTTGGACGGCACTGCGCCCCCGCAGTGCCGTCCTCCCGCAGGGGGTGTCGCCCACAGTATTGACACAGTCCCGACAGTTTGTGTCACGACTGTAATAAAATCGTGAAGCTGTTGTTTTTCAAATGAAATTACTTTCGGCACTGTTATAGGAGTGCGGCGTTGTTCTGACAGTTTGTCTTCACTGTCACCATTCGGAGGCCAGAGATGAAGCGCGGGTTTTTGCTGATTGCTTCCGTCTTCCTGACGGGGGCGACTTCGACGGCGCCGATCGACGCATCTGCGAGCGAGCAGCGCGCCGTCCCGGTGGTGTCCCGGACCATCGGCTCGGTGCCGCTGCCGATCTCGCGGCCGGTGTGGGGCGACCGGGTCTCCGTCGCCGGCAGCGCGACGGCCGACAGCGCCACCGCCCAGGCGACGGACCGGAGCGTGGCACCGGCTCCCGATGGTTCCGGGTTGAAATCCGGGTCGGCCGAGGCTCTCGCGATGCAGCTCGAAGGCGCCCGGGTCGTGTCGTCGGAGGGCGATGTCGTGGGCGAGGTGGAGAAGGTCATCGAGCAGTCGGGCGGCAAGCAGGCGGTGATCAGCGTCGGCGGCTTCCTCGGCATCGGTGCCAGCCGCATCCTGATACCGGCGGACAACCTGGTGCCGAGCGGCAAGGGTATGGTGCGCACCACGCTCACCGAACAGCAGCTGAAGAGCCTGCCCGCCTACGAGATGTAGTCGCCGCCCCGGCGGCCTCCGCCGCGGCGCCGCCGTCAGTGGCGGGGCCGCTCGGTCATCGCCAGCACATAGCGGCACACACTGTCGCCGTCGTTGCGGTAGCCGTGCCGGCAGTGGCCGTCATGGTGGATCGCGTCGCCGGCCGCCAGCCGGTGCGGCACCCCGTCCAGGGTCAGCGTCAGTACGCCTTCGAGGACCAGCAGGTATTCGTGGCTGCCCGGCGGATGCGGGCCGTACTCGCCGGCGTCGACCCCCGGCGGCAGGGTGGTCTGCATCATCTCGAACTCGATCCCCGGCACCACCGGCGACACGATGCGCCGGTTCCAGCCGCCTTCACCCGGAATCACCACCTGGCGGTCGCGCGGCAGCAGCGTCGCGCGCACCGGCGTCTCGTCCTCGACCAGCCGGGCGATGGTCGATCCCAGCGCCGCGGCGATGCGGTGCAGCACCAGCACCGTGGCCGCCTTCTCGCCGCGCTCCACCGCCGATAGCATGCTGACGCTGAGGTCGGCGCGGGCGGCCAGGGTCGCCAGCGTGTGGCCGCGCGCCTTGCGCAGCGCCCGCACCCGCTCGCCGACGGCGCGCAGATCGAGGTCGCCGTCGACAGGCGGAAATTTTTCCTCTAAAGGAGAATTATCCATTCCTATAGTGGAGACCGCTATGCGGCCGCCGTCAAGAGTCGGGACACCGGGGATGGCCGCCCGGCTGCGCGGCCGGCCGCTGGCTGCCGTGGTTCCGATCGGCATCGGCCACAACAACGGCCCGCCGATGGCGACGCGCTGGGGCGTGCATTGCTGGCGGCGCGCCCAGGCCCGCGCCTGGCAGCCGCCCGGGCCGGAGGTGGTGCGGCTGCGGCTGCGCCGCGCCGCCGAGCTCGGCCTCGACTACCGCCAGCTGGCCTCGATCCTGATGGAGGCGGGCCGCAGCCCGACGGCGATCGTCTTCACGCTCGAGGCGCTGGCGATGCCGGGCGCGGCTGCGCGGCTGCGCGGCCTCGACCGCCCGAAGCTGCTGGCGGTCGGCATTGCCGGCGAGGGCGTGGGCGGGGCGGATCAGGCGCCGCCGCCCGCCGGGCTGCACGGCTGCCGCCTCGCCCCCGACCGCGGCGGCCTGGCGCCGGCCATCGTCGCACTGCTTGCCGCCCATGCGGTGCCGCCGTCTGCGGCCATCCTGGTCGGCACCGCCGAGGCCGACCGCGACCTGATGGTGCGCGCCCGCCTCGCCGCCTTCCTGCCTGCCGACGCCTATTTCGGCCGCGCCTCCGACACTCCGAGCAAGGGACCATCGCGATGACCCGCAACCACGACCTCGCCCCCGAGACCCTGGCCGCCCAGGCCATGGGCTTCGTCGACCCGGAGAACAAGGCGCTGGTCCCGCCGGTGCACCACGCCACCACCTTCGAGCGCATTCCCGGCGGCATCGGCGCCGCCGGCGGCCCCGGCTTCAGCTACTCGCGCAACGACAACCCGTCCTACACCCAGGTCGAGGGGCTGATGGCGCGGCTGGAGGGCGGCGTCGACGCCCTGGTGATGTCGTCCGGCATGTCGGCGGTGACCGCGCCCTTCCTGGCGTTGGCGCCGGGCGACCACGTGGTGGTGCAGAACGTCATGTACTGGGGGGTGCGGCGCTGGCTGAAGGAGTTCGCCACCCGCTGGGGCCTCGATGTGCAGTTCGTCAACGCCGAGGATCTCGACGAGCTGCGCGCCGCGATGCGGCCCGGCAAGACCAAGCTGGTCTGGGTGGAAACCCCGGCGAACCCGCTGTGGGGCATCGTCGACCTGGCGGCGGCGGCCGAGATCGCGCATGCCGCCGGGGCGAAGCTGGCGGTCGACAGCACCGTGGCGACGCCGGTGCTGACCCGGCCGCTGGAGCACGGTGCCGACCTGGTGATGCATTCCGCCACCAAGTTCCTGAACGGCCACAGCGACGTGCTGGCCGGCGCCCTGGTCACCGCGCGCAAGGACGAGTGGTGGGAGCGCATCGAGCAGGTGCGCCGAGACCTCGGCACGGTTATGGGGCCGCAGGAGGCCTGGCTGCTGCTGCGCGGCATGCGCACCCTGCATATCCGCGTGCGCAAGGCCTGCGAGAACGCCCAGGCGATCGCCGAGGCGATGGCGCGGCATCCGAAGGTCAGCCACGTGCTGTATCCGGGGCTGCCCGGGCATCCCGGGCATGAGGTGGCGAAGCGGCAGATGACCGGCGGCTTCAGCGGCATCCTGTCGATCCGGGTGCGCGGCGGCGAGGCGGCCGCACTGGCGGCGATGCGGCGCATGACGGTGTTCCACAGCGCCACCTCGCTCGGCGGCACCGAGAGCCTGGCCGAGCACCGCGCCTCCACAGAGGGGCCGGGAACGCCGGTGCCGGACGACCTGATCCGGCTGGCGGTCGGCATCGAGGCGGAGGGGGATTTGATCGACGACCTCACGCAGGCGCTGGACGGCTGAGGCGGGCGGGGGCGGCGTCGCGCTTGACGGGGGGAACCTCCGGCCCGTAGAAGGGGCGCGCATACGCCGTGCGGCCCCGGATGACCTCCGGGGCCGGATGTCCTCTCCCGGCGGAGGGGTGGCCGAGAGGCTGAAGGCGGCGGTTTGCTAAACCGTTATAGGTGTAACAACCTATCGTGGGTTCGAATCCCATCCCCTCCGCCAATCACCGTACTTGCCGTCAGGAGAGAAGATCTGCATTCCCGGTCCGGCCGGCACCTTGATCCGTGCGATCTCCTCGAAGCTGGACGCGTCGAGGACAGCGATATAGTCCTCGCCGCGTATCGTCACCCACACCTCCTTGCCATCCGGCGTGAAGAAGGCCTCGTGCGGCGAGCGGCCGAGATAGGTCGTGTGCTTCACGGCATTCGTGGCGGTGTCGATGAAGGTCACCGAATTGCTGCCGATCGAGACCACCGCCAGGGTCCTGCGGTTCGGTGAGAAGCCCAGGCCGTGGACCAGAACCTGGCCACGGTAGAGTGGGCTCAGATTGCGCGGCTGTGGGTCGCCGAGACGGATCAGGCCCAGCAGTCTGTTGCTGGCCGGGTCGATCACCGACACCGTGTTCGAGAACTGTTCGGCCGCGTAGACGCGGTCACGATGGCTGACCGGAACATCCGGGGCCGACGCGGCACCGGGGGCCTGCCCGGCCCATGCCGATGCGGAGCCGGCGAGGATCGTACCCGCCAGCAGGGTCACCATGTGAAGCGTGCGTGTCATGGTCGTCTCCTGGTCAGGGCTTGGAAGCGGCACCGGGCGGCGCGGCCGAAGACGATGGAAGAGGATCGCCGATCGCCAGCCGCATGGCGGCGATCTCCTGCTGCTGGGTGACGATGATCTCCTGCGCGAGCCGCTTGAGTTGCGCGTTGCGGCCGTAGCGGAGCAGGAGCACCGCCATGTCGAGCGCGCCCTGGTGGTGCGGGATCATCATCGCGACGAAATCGCGGTCGACGTCGCCGGTCGGCGGCGTCTCCATGTCTGCCATCATCTTGATCATCGCGGCCGCGTTCCCGGCGAGAAGGGCTGCCGCGTCCGGCGACGCGGCCGAAATGGCAGCCGGCATGGCGGCGGCCCCATGATGCGAGACCTCGTGCGCCAGCACTGCGGGCGCGAACCCCGAGGCGAGCAGAAGCGTCGCGGCGCAAACACTGCGCCTCGCCGTGCGACGGGCTGACCGGTCCATCGGACCTCCTGGTGATCGTTTCGAGCATCCAGAGGGTCTACAGGCGGAGGGCCGGTCTATTCCGCAGACGATGAAACTTCTTCCGCGGCAATCGGCGGGCGGGGCGGCGGCGGCCCTAGCCGCCAAGGCCTATAGCGCGCTCCTCCGCCAAGCTTTCAAGGATGTCCGTGAAGACCCGGTCAGACCGGGCAGCAAGGAACGTCCGGAAATCGGGCCGGGTGTGCGCAGCTATCATATCTCCCTCAGCCGCGAGCGCGCCGGGTCGCGCATCAAGGCTCCGCGTCATTTCCTGCTCTACTACCTGCTGAGCAAAGACATCGTGGTCTTGAGCCGCATCCTGCACGATTCCCGCGATCTCGCCCGCCATGTGCCGGATGACCACCTGAAGCAGGCTGCGAGCGACGAGGCGTAGTCGCCTCTCCCCCGGTCCGAGACCACTCGTCTGTCGAGCCGACCGAGCGCCCGCCTCGCGGGTGTCGATGGGCTGTGACCGGGTTGTCACCGGAGCGCCGCACCCGGCGGGGGTACTCTCGAAATACAAGAAAAACGTGCGGGCCCTCACCGGCCTACAAGGGAGGAATCAGATGGCACAGATCATCGGTACGCTCGAAAGCGAGACGCTCATCGGCACGGCCTTCGCCGACGGCATCGTCGGCGACCTCGCGGGAGACTTGAGCGGGAACGACCGTGGCGGCAACGACCGGCTCGTCGGCCTCGGCGATAGCGACTTCCTGGTCGGGGATGTACGCGGGGAGATCAGGGACGACGGTCGCGGCGGCGATGACCGGATGTCCGGTGGCGACGGCAATGACTTCCTCCACGGCGATGCGAGCACCGGCATGCGAGGCAACGCCCGCGGCGGCGACGACCGTCTTTTCGGCAACGATGGCGCGGATATCCTGATTGGCGATGGCGGCGACCTGCACGATAACGCCCGGGGCGGCGACGACCGGCTGTCCGGCGGCGCCGGCGACGACACCCTCGCCGGCGATGCCAGCGAGTTCCTGCTCGACAACGCCCGTGGCGGCGACGACGTGCTCGATGGCGGCGACGGCCATGACATCCTGTTCGGCGAAACCGACACGCTGACCAACGGAAGTCCCCGTGGCGGCGACGATCGCCTCGATGGCGGCGCTGGCGACGACACGCTGATGGGTGATGCCAGGCAACTCGACGTATCGGCTCAAGGCGGCGACGACCGCCTGCTCGGCGGCGATGGCACCGATCGCCTTTACGGCGATGCCGAGTTCATGTTCAGCGACAGCCGGGGCGGCGACGACCGGCTGTCCGGCGGGAGCGGCGCCGACGAGCTAAACGGCGATGCCACCGATATGCGGGGCAGCGTCCAGGGCGGCGATGACCGGCTTTCCGGCGGGGAAGGCGACGACGTCCTCATGGGCGATGCCGGCTCCATGTCCGAGAACGCCGATGGCGGCGACGACCGGCTGTTCGGCGGGGACGGCAACGACAACCTTTACGGCGACGGCGGCCTCATGTTCGACACCGCCCAGGGCGGCGACGATCTGCTGTCCGGTGGGGACGGCAACGACAGGCTCTACGGCGATGGCGCGGTCATCGTCGAAGACGCACGCGGCGGCGACGACCGGCTGTTCGGCGGCGCCGGCGACGACTTCATGCACGGCGGATCCGGGAGCGACGTGATCAACGGCGGGACCGGCGACGACACGGCCGCTTTCGATGGTCCGGTGGGTTCCTATGCGATTGCCAGCCGGGGCAACGTCCTTCTGGTGACCTACCTGCCATCCGGCGACGTCGACACGGTCACCGGCACCGAGTGGCTGGCCTTCCTGGACGACGGCGACATCATCACGTTGATCCCGGTCGCGGGCGATACCGGGCAGAGTGATTGGCTGGCGTTCGGCTGACGGCGCTGCACCGTCCTTCGTCGGCGGCTCATCCCTGCGATGCATCCGGCCCAGCGATCACCAGGGTATCGCCTCGCCGCGCCAGTCGAAGAACCCGCCGCTGGCCTCGGCCGTGAGGCCTTCGACCACGGCGAGCAGATGCCGGGCGGCGGCCGGGGGAGGGTGCACCTCCAGGCCGGTCGCCGCGAAGGGGGCGGACAGCGCGGTGGCGACCGTGCCTGGATGCAGGGCGACGCAGAGAGCGTCGGGAGACCGGCGGGCCAGTTCGACGGCCGCGGTCCGCACCAGCTGGTTGAGCGCCGCCTTGGATGCCCGGTAGGCGTACCAGCCGCCCAGCCGGTTGTCGGCTATGCTTCCCACCCGCGCGGAAAGCGTCGCGAACACGGCCTTGCCCGTGCGCGGCAGCCGCGGCAGCACGTGCTTCATGATCAGCGCGGGGCCGATCGCATTCAGCGCAAAGGCGCGCGCGAGACCAGCCGGATCGAGTTGCCGCCAGCTCTTCTCCGGTGCCTGGCGATCATCATGGAGAAATCCCGTCGCATCGATCACCAGGCGAAGCTCGCCGAGATCGGCGGCGAGGGCCGCGGCACGGGCGAGGCTGGCTTCGTCCAGAAGGTCGACCGCCGGCGAGGTGCTGCGACTGAACGCGGCGACATGCGCGAACGCCTTCGCAGCGCGGAGGGCGTCGACCAGGGCGCCTCCGATACCGCCGCCGGCGCCGAAGACGACCGCCACGCCGCCTGGCGGGAACGACGCGAGGTCTATCCCGGCGGCCGTTGCATCTTCGGGTTCAGAGTGCCCCGTCACGAGCGAAAGGCTCCGCGGACAGCCGCCTGAAGCCCCAGGGCTCGCCCAAAGAGACCGGAGATCAACGGTCGGACCGGAAGAAAAATCCTGTAGCACCACTCGAGGGCGATCAGGGCTCCCGGCAGGGACGCGGCACGCGCTGCCCAGCGCCATCTGGGCAAACGACTCCAAATCTCGACGAATGCGGCCGCACCCGAAAGAACTCGCCCATCGTCGGCGCGAACATGAAACCGTTTCATTGCATGCTCCTGGGTAATTCCGTCCGGAGGTGCAGCACCAGGTTCAGAAATGTCGACAAAATCAAGAGCTCGGTCTTGATCGTCATGCCGATAGTATCGAATCTCAGTCCGACACAGCGGGCAGGAGCCATCAAAATATACCGTCGACTTGGGAGGCTCTGAATCCATGCTGATCTCCTAAAAGTCCACTCGTCAGTTTATCAGCACCGGAGTTTTACGCATGTATGCCTGATCGCCGATCTGTCGAACGAGGAAATCGGCGACGTCTGCCCGCGAGATGATCCCGTTTCGCCACTGAGAGGCCTCGGAAAGGATCCGGAAGCGGCCGGTCCGCGGTCCACTGGTCAGAACTCCAGGCCTCGCAATCGTCCAATGCAAGTCGCTTTGCTTGATCAACTCCTCTTGCAAGCTCTTATCGTCATAAGCGCGACCGAACACGATCTGGAATGGCAGCTGCTGCAGGCAGCTGATGCTCGCGCGGCTGTCGCCGGCCCCAAAACCGGTCACACTGACCAGACGCTTGACACCTTGGCTTTTCATTGCCGCGATCAGCACTCGGGTCGCGTCCGAGAAGAGGTGCACGGGCCGGAATAAGTCTCCCAATCCAACGCCGAGGGTCTGGATCACGACATCCACTCCGACAAGAGCCGCCTCTACATCCTCGGTCTTCAACGCATCGCCCCTTACCTGCTCGAGGCCAGGATTTGAGACCGCAATCGCGGAAGCGGTTCTGGCCATGGCGCGCACATCATGACCGGCATCGAGGGCCTGGAGGGCCGTTTCCAGGCCGATTCCCTTGCTGGCGCCGACGATCAGTACACGCATGATGGAACCTTATCTCCCGATCATTTCAAGTTCCCGCCTGCACCTGGGCGCCGATGCTTGTGGCAAAGGCGGATGTCGATTAAATATTCCTAGTCCGCCGATTTCCTTTCGGAGGGTGATTGCGCGTCGGAACAGGGGATTCAGCCCGGTTTCTGTCCTGGCTTCGAAGCCACCCGTATTCCGATCATCCACCCCGTGTTTTCTTAAGACGATCTATCATATGGCGGATCCTTCACGCTGGATGGCGATCCAGGCGATAATCTTCATATCAACTTTGATCGGAACCACGCGCCAGTACATGATGAAGGGTGTCCCGTCTTTCGTGTAGTTTATTGCCTTGCCTTCAAATTTACCTCCTGAATTCAATGCCTCAGAAAGTCTTGAAATTACTTTCGGATCCGTTCCCGGTCCCTGAAGAATTCGCGGCGTCTTGCCGACGATTTCAGAAGGGGTGTAGCCTGTTAGTTTTTCAAAAGACGCGTTGGCGTATACGATTTGATTGTCCGCCGATGCATTCGTGATCAGCACAGAGTCGAAACTGTTTTCCGCCAAAACCTCGAGCAGGGCCAACCCGCCATCCGCTCCATTCATCAATTTCTCAAACATAGCGGTCATTCCGGGCTCCCCGATGTGAGGCGCCGCCTGCGACAAAGGAGGTCGCTGACGGGGCCATCATTGATTTTTTACTTTGGAACTGTCTGATTCATTCCGGGTAAATCCACGGACAAATAATTCCGGTTTCGTGGTTGCTGCTGTCCAGGTGGCCACCGTGATAGCTGAGGCCGCTATTAGAACGGTGTGACCGATCACGCTAACAGCAAAGAAGGTGTAACTCCCAGCCGCCACCGCGAACGCCACGGCCCACATGAAGCCCAAGACCTGCAGAGTATGATGACGAATGGCGATGTCAGGAATGTTACGAAGCGGGCTTACCTCGTGATCAAACACAAAATTCCAGCAAAATACGATGTAGTTCCTCGCGGGCGTTTTCATTTTCGATGTCCTATGAACGTATTTTTTGATCATACGTCCAGGGTTGACGTCCGGATCAGTATATTTCCCTTCAGAAGGAATTTATCACTTCGATCGCCACCTCGTTCCGCCGAAACCACGGAAGTGTCCAGGGCGGGTCGTAGAAGAAGGCGCGCTCGGACGATCTCATGGCTTCGAGGCCGCGGGCATCGAGTGCGGCGTGGAGCTGCTGCAAGCGGCCGGATACCGCCTGCCGGCTTCGCGAGCCCGAGAAGGTCAGCACGGCGAAGCGTTGCGCCGGCAGCGCCACGAGGCGCACTCGACCGTCGGTCGGCTCGGGAGCGGTCTCCAGTGTGAACCGGGCCGGCAGGAAGAACCGCATGGTCGTGGCACCGGCCTCGCCGACCCGGCTCTCCACCGGTGCCGTCATGGCGATCGTCCGGGAATCGCCGCGCGTCTCGACCGGCGCCGTCATCGCGATGTCCGTGTCCGTCCGATTGGCCCCGGAGATATATGCGAACAGGAGGCGGAAGGCGGCATTGCGGGCAGCATCGGCGTCGTCGCCCGTGACCGTGACCTCGACGGCAACGCGTTCGGCGTACTGCCTGATCTCGATATCGTCCGGCAGGGAGGCAACGACTGCGTAAGGAGGCTGCTCGGTATCCCCCTGCATGCCGATTACCGAGCAGCCGGCGAGATACAGGGGCAGTAGGGCGACCAGAATTCGGACCATGCCTTGGATACGCAAGCTGCGACCCGCCGGATCAGTCGGTCGGCCGCTCCGAGGGTCCGGCCAGCCCCGGGCTCACGCCACGGCACCCGGGACGCCGCCCGCGTCCAGGGACGCGTGGAAGCGGCCGCGGACATGGTCGACGAAGCGCTCGACCTGCCGGGCGGGGGTCCGGCGGGTCGAGAGGATGAGATGCGGGTTCAGCGGCATGGTCGGGTCCAGCGGACGCGCGACCAGCTCCGGGAAATGCCGGCCGACCGCGAAGCCGTCGACCAGGCCGACGCCGACCCCCTCGGCGACCAGCGCGCAGGCGGCGAAGGACGTGCTGACCTGGCAGGCGATCTCGGGGATCCCGCCGATGGCGCTGAACAGGTCCTCGAGCTGCAGCCCGAACAGGTAGTTGCGGTTGCCGGTGATCAGCGTCTCGCCGCGCAGCTCGGCGAGCGGCACGCGCTCCAGCGCCGCCAGCCGGTGCCCGCGGCGCACCGCGCAGTACAGCTCGGAGCGGCCGAGCTCGATCTTGCGCAGGTCGCATCCCTGGACCGGCGAGAGCATCAGCCCGAGGTCGACGTCGCCCGCCATCGTCGCCTCGATGACGTAGCGCGGCGGCAGCGACTGGATGGAGAACCGGACGCGCGGGTGGATCTCGCGGAATTCACGGATCAGGCGCGGCAGCACCGTGACGCCGAGGGTCTGGATCGCGGCGACCCGCACGATCGCCACGCGGCTGTCGCGGATCTCCATTGCCAGCCGCTGCACGTCGTGCAGGCGGTCGAACACCGCCTCGGTCTCCTTGAAGAGCTGCAGCGCCTCGGCGGTCGGCGTGATGCGGCCGCGTCGGCGGTTGAACAAGGCGATGCCGATCTGGTCCTCGGCGTGGGTCAGCATCTTGCTCAGGGCCGGCTGCGAGAGGTTGAGGATCCGCGCCGCCTCGGTCAGCGACCGGGTCCGCATGATGGTGTCGAAGATCTCGAGGTAGCGGGTCTTCACCGGCTCGTGGTCCAGGGTGGCGGATCGCTAATCCGAGCGGAGCGCCGCCAGGTCCGACAAGGCGCCGCCGTCGGGCGGCTCGTAGCCGCGACGGTAGGCGTAGCTGGTTTCGCCGGATGCCACCAGTGCGCCGTCCTCGCCGGTGACCTCGACGCGCGCGAAGAAGATCCGGCGGCCGCCGCCGATGACCGTGCCGCTCGCCCGCAGCAGCGCGCCGCGCGCCGGGCCGACGAAGGAGACCGCGAGGGACAGCGTCTGGGCGCTCACCACGCGGCCGGGATGCGCGCACCAGCATCCGGCATATCCGCCGGCGGCGTCGACCAGGGTGGCGAGCACCCCGCCATGCGGGGCGCCGCCGCGGTTCATGTGCCTGGCGTCCGCACGCAGGACCACCACCGCCGCCCCGGCCCGCCACTCGGCCAGCTCGAAGCCGAGCAGCGACTGGAATCCGGGGGGCGGCTCGGTGGGGCCTTGTGGCTCGGGGGCCTCGGCTGTCACCGCGTCACCCGCAGGGTATCGCCGTCGACGCGGACGCCGTAGCGCGCCTCGGCATGCGCCGGCGTGATGTAACCGTAGCGGAGGTCGCGCTCGATCAGCTCGACCGGCCGGTCGGCGGCATCGCCATAGCCGCCGCCGCCCGGGCTGTGGTGGGTGACCACGTCGCCCTTGGCCAGGAACTCGATGTCGCCGATGGCGTAGCGCAGCGTCCGCTCCTGCGGCGTGCCCTGGTTGATCACCCAGCGCCCGCCGTCGCCCGGCTGCCCGCCGGCCACCCCCTGCGGCAGCGACACGGTCTTCTGCGAGGTGTGATGGAATTGCGGGTCGTCGCCGAGGATCTTGTAGCCGAGCACCTGGCCGAGGCCGCCGCGCCAACGCCCGGGGCCGCCGGAATCGGTCGACAGCCGGCGCTCGACATAGAGCACCGGGTTGTCGATCTCCAGCGCCTCGATCGGCGGGATCGGGCAGTTGGTGACATGCGCCGACAGCGTGCTGGCGCCATCGGCCCGCGCGGTCGCGCCGATGCCGCCGGGCACCACCTCGCCGAAGCTCGTGCGGCGGCCGGTGCGCGGGTTCAGCAGCATCGTGTTGTTGTAGAGGCAGCCGCAGGCGTCGCCCATCACGCGCTCCGGCACCGCCGCGGCGAGCGCGCCCATCACCAGGTCGACGATCGAGTGGCAGACGACCATGCGCTGGAAGCACGCGGCCGGCCATTGCGCGTTCACCAGGCTGCCCTTCGGCGCGATGATCCGCACCGGCTGCTTGCAGCCCTCGGTGTTCGGGATCGTCGGGTCGGTGATGCAGCGCATGACGTAGAACACGGCGGCATAGGTCGCCGACAAGGGCGAGTTGATCGGACCCTTGATCTGCGGGTCGGTGCCGGTGAAGTCGAACTCCAGCTCGTCGCCCGCCACCGTCAGCGTCAGGCACAGCCGGAACGGGCCGCCCTTGGCGCCGTCGTCGAGGATCGGCTCCTCGTGGCGGTACACGCCGTCGGGGATCCGGGCGATCTCCTGGCGGGTGCGGCGCTCGGAATACGCCATCAGCTCCGCGAAGATCTCCCGCACCTCGGTCTCGCCGTAGCGTTCGAACAGGGCGGTCAGCTCGGCTGCCGCCAGGCGGATGCTGGCGAACTGCGAGACCAGGTCGTTCTCGAAGTTCTCCGGCACCCGGGTGTTGGCCAGCATCACCCGGAACAGCTGCTCGTCCAGCGCGCCGCGCCGGACGATCTTCACCGGCGGCATCCGCAGGCCTTCCTGCTCGATGTCGAGGTTCCAGCCGCGCGTGCCCATCCAGGTGGCGCCGACGTCCATGTGGTGGACGTTCAAGGCCGCGAAGGCGACGCGCCGGCCCCGCCAGAAGATCGGGGTGTAGGCGATCACGTCGTTGGTGTGGTGCGACGACAGCGATCCGCCGCCGGCATAGGGGTCGTTGGTCAGGACCACGTCGCCCTCTTCCCAGGCGTCGAGCGGGTAGTAGTGGTCGAGGATGGTCCGCAGGCAGAGCCCGATGCAGTTGAGGTGGATCGGGATGCTGGCGGATTCCGACAGCAGGCGACCCTCGCCGTCGAAGATCGCCGCCGAGCAGTCCTCCATCTCCTTGACGATCATCGAGGTCGCCGACCGGATCATGCGGGCGGCGATCTGCTCGGCCGCCATGACCAGGCTGTTGCGCACGATTTCCAGGGTGATCGGGTTCACGGTCATGACGGGGCGTCCTTCGGCTGCGGCTGGCTCTTGACGGCGAGGATGGTGCCGACGGCGTCCACCGTTCCGGACCAGCCATGCGGCAGGACGAAGGTGGAGCCCGGATACTCGACGATGGCGGGCCCGGTGAGCGTGCTGCCCGGCGGCAGCTCGGCATGGCGCCAGACCGGCCAGTCGGCGGGCTCGGCGCCGGCATACAGCACCCGGCGCAGGCCCTCCGGCCCGGCTCCGCGCTCGCCGGTCTTGCGCGGCCAGAACCCTTCGGCGACGGCGCTGGCACCCTGGATCCTGAGGTTGACCATCTCGATGCCCTTGGACGGCATCGCATAGCCGTATTGTTGGCGGTGCAGGTCGTGGAACCGCTGGCGCAGGCGGTCCGCGAAGCCGGCCTCCTCGGCAAGGTCGGTGACGTCGACCGACATCTCGAACGACTGTCCGAGGTAGCGCAGGTCGAGCGAGCGTCGCAGCGCGACGTCGGCGGCGGCCACGCCGTCGGCCGTGAAGCCGGCGGCGACATCGGCCTCGATCGTGCGGAAGCGCCGCCCCAGCTCCGCCCGGTCGAGGGCGTCGACCGGCTGGATCGCCGTCATGACAGCGTCGTGGATGATCGCCGCCGAGAGCAGCCCGCTGGCCGAGACGTTGCCCGGGGCCGGCGGGACGACGACGCGGGAGATGCCGAGCGCATCGGCGAGGGCGACGGCATGCAGCGGCCCGGCGCCGCCGAACGCGGCCAGCGCGTAGTCGCGCGGGTCGAGGCCGCGCTGCACGGTCGCCAGCTTGATGGCGTTGACCATGTGGGATTCGGCGATCGCCAGGATGCCGAGGGCCGCGTCCTCGACGGTCATGCCGAGCGGGCCGGCGATGCGGTCGGCGATGCCCCGGCGCGACAGCTCGGGGTCGATGACGCGGGTGCCGGCCAGGAAGTAGTCGGGGTTGAGGCGGCCGCAGACGATGTTGGCGTCGGTGATGGTCGGGTCCTCGCCGCCCTGGGCGTAGCACATCGGGCCGGGCACCGACCCGGCGCTGCGCGGCCCCACCTTGAGCGCGCCGCCGCGGTCGAGATGCGCGATCGAGCCGCCGCCGGCACCGATCGTCACCAGGTCGAGCATCGGCAGCAGCACGGGATGGTTGGCCAGGCGGCCGCGGCTGGTGAACTCCGGCCGGCCGCCGGTGACGACCGCGATGTCGGAGCTGGTGCCGCCCATGTCGAAGGTGATGATGTCCTCGAGCCCGGCGGCGCGGCCGATCTCGCGGCCGCCGATGATCCCGGCGACGGGCCCGGAATGGGTGATGGCGACGGGAATCGCCTTGCCGTTCTCGAAGCCCATGACGCCGCCGTTGCCGCGCATGATGAAGCAGCGGGCATCGAGGCCGAGCCCGGTCAGCGCCGTCTTCAGCCGGTCCAGGTGATCGGCCATCGGGCCTTTGACATAGGCGTTGAGCGCGGTCGTCGAGGTCCGCTCGAACTCCCGGAACTCGCGGACGATGTCCGAGGACAGCGACACCAGCAGATCCGGCCAGCCGGCCGCGATGATGTCGCGCGTCCGGCGCTCGTGCACCGGGTTGGCGTAGGCGTGCATGTAGCAGACCGCGACCGAGCGAACCCCCTCCGCGACCAGGGCCTCGACCGCGGCGACGACGGTCGCCGGGTCCAGGGGCGCGTGCACGCTGCCGTCGTGCAGCAGCCGCTCGGCGACCTCGTGGCGCAGGTATCGCGGCACCAGCGGCGGCTGCGGCCGCCAGTGGATGTCGTAGACGTTCGGCTTGCGCGAGGCCCGGCCGATCTCCAGCACGTCGCGGAATCCCGCCGTCGTCAGCAGCCCGACCGGGACCTGCCGCTCCTCGACGATGAGGTTGGTCACCATGGTGGTGCCGTAGGCGAAGGTCTCGACCTCCGCGGCGACGATGCCCTCGCGCTCCATCACCTCCCGGACACCGCGCAGGATGCCCCGGGTGAGATCGGCCGGAGTCGTCGGGACCTTCCAGGTCGCGAGCCGGCCGGTCTCGCGGTTGCGGAAGACGATGTCGGTGTGCGTGCCGCCGGTGTCGACGCCGACCTGCCAGCCCATGCCAATTCTCCTGAAGCGGTCGATGCGTTTACTGCTCCGGACCCAGGATCAGGTCGGGAAGCCAGAGGCTGAACCCCGGCACGTAGGTGATGAGCAGCAGCACCAGCACCAGCGGCACGAGGAACGGCAGGGTCGCCATGGTCACGCGCTCGAACGGGACGCGCGCGATCTCGGCGACGATGAAAAGGCCGACGCCCATCGGCGGCGTGGCGATGCCGATCAGCAGCGCGAGCTGCACGATCAGGCCGAAATGCACCCGGTCGATGCCGAAATGGTCGACGATCGGCAGGAAGATCGGGACCAGGATCAGCTTCGCCGGAACGCCCTCGATGAAGCAGCCGATCACGATCAGGAACACCACGGTTATGAGCAGGAACACCGGACGGCTGTCGGTGGCGTCGAGGACGCCGGCCGCCAGCACCTGCGGCACCTGCTCGATCGCGATCAGCCAGCCCATGACGGTGGTGAAGCCGATGATCATCATGATCACCGAGGTGACGATCACCGTGTCGGTCAGCGCCGACCACAGCTCGCGTGCCCGCAGCTGACGGGTGAGCGCGCCGAGCGCCAGGGCGTAGGCGCAGGCGATCACTCCCGCCTCGTGCGCCGTCGCGAAGCCCCAAACGATCGCCACCACGATGAATCCCGGGGCCAGGATCGCCGGCAGGGCGAGCTTTCCCTTGTCGACCACCTCGCGGAGGCTGGCCCGGGGGCTCTGCGGGAAGTCGTAGATCTCGGCGAAGATGCGGTTCGTGACCATCAGGGCGGCGCCGACCAGCAGGCCCGGCAGGATGCCGGCAAGGAACAGGCGCGCCACCGACGTCTGCGCCAGATAGGCGTAGACCAGCAGGCCGATCGAGGGCGGGATCAGCGGCCCGATCACCGAAGACGCCACGGTCACCGCAGCTGCGAACTCCGGCGGATAGCCGCGGTTCTTCATCGCCTGGATCTCGATCTTGCCGAGCCCGGCGCAGTCGGCCACCGCGGCGCCGTTCACCCCGGCGAAGATCATCGAGGCGAGGACGTTCACCTGCGCGAGCCCGGCCTTGAAACGCCCGGCCACCGCCTCGGCGAAATTGAAGATCCGGTCGGTGATTCCCACCGCGTTCATCAGGTTGCCGGCGAGGATGAAGAACGGGATCGCCAGCAGCGAGTCGTTGTCGATGCCTTCCAGCACCTGCTGCGGGATGATGTAGAGGCTGTCCCCGAAGCCGGCCTCCGCCATCGCGGCGACGACCGACAGGCCGACCGAGAGGGCGATCGGGACCCCGATCAGCAGGGCGGCCAGGAACACCCCGAACATGGCGACGATCATGGCCGGTCCTCCTGCGGGCGGTCGCTGCCGCCGGTCGTCCAGATGCGCGCGAGGGTGAGCAGGCCGTCCAGGACGAGCAGCCCGCAGGCAACGAACAGCGGCGCGATCACCCATCGCTTCGGCAGCTCGATGATCTCCACGAAGCCGCTGCTCAGTGCCATGATCCGCGGCGCCTCGGCCAGGATCAGCACCAGGAGGAACAACCCGGCCAGGGCCGCGACGGTCGCCAGCAGCTTCGACAGGCCGCCCCGGCAGCGCCCGGTCAGCACCGCCATCACCACATCGGCGCGGCGGCGGTAGACGATGTAGAAGCCGATGAAGACCAGCCAGGCGAAGCCGACCATGGTCGCCGGAAAGACGTGGACGATTCCCTTCCCGGCGACCTCGCGGACCAGCATGGTCGCCAGGTTGCCGGCCACCATGGCGATCAGCAGGCCGTTGGCCGCCACGACGGCCACCCGGTCGCAGGCGGACAGGAAAGCGTCCACGCCCCGCAGCATGGGTCAGCCCCGCGTCGCGTCGACGGTGGACAGCAGGCCTGCCGGCAGCTCGCCCTTGGCGTCGAGATCGCGGTACATCGTGCGCATGCGCTCGACGAAGCCGCGGGTGTCGACCTTGTCGAAGCTGGCTCCCTTGCGCTTCATGCTCTCGACCGTCGTGTCGGCGATCTCCGCGTTGATCTGCCGGGACAGCTCGGCGGCTTCGGCGTGCGCCCGGGTCAGGCCCTGCCGGGCGGCATCCGACACCGCATCCCATGCCTTTGCGTTGGTCATCAGGGCGAGGCCCTGCGGAAACTCGTCGGTGCGGCCGATGTTCGGCGCCACCTCGTAGAACCGCATGCTCTCGATCTGCGAGATCGGGCCGGTCACGGCGCTGACCAAGCCGCGCCGCAGCCCTTCGTAGACGTCGCTCCAGCCCATCACGATCACCTCGGCGCCGAGATGGCTCCAGGTGTCGACGGCGATCTTGGTGCTGTACATCCGCAGCTTGACGCCCTGGACGTCGTCGAGCGAGCGGATCGGCGCCTTCGAGACGATGACCCGGTACGGGCCGCGTTCGATGGCGCTGGCGTCGCCGATCACGACGATGCCGGCGGTCTTCCGCAGCCCGGCCATCCAGCCGTTCACCAGGTCCGACGCCATGAAGCGGCGCCAGTGCTCGCGGTCGTCGAACAGGAACGGCGCCGCGACCCAGCGCAGTTCCGGCGCCTGCGCCTCCAGGAAGCCGACGCCCTCGGCGAAGATCTGCACCGTCCCGGCCTGCAGCTGCTCGATCACCGCCTGCGGCTTGCCGAGCTGGCTGCTCGGAAAGATCCGGATGGTGACCTCGCCGTTGGTGTAGCCGGCGGCGAGATCGGCGAAGCGCTGCCACACCTTCCCCTCGGGACTGTCCGGCGGCATCTGGTGCGCCAGCCGCCAGGTCTCGGCGGCGGCGGCCGTCCCGCCGGACGACAGCAGGGGCAGGCCGAGCAGCAGCGGTGCCGCGAGCAGCAGGGACAGTGCAATTCTACGATGCATGGTTGACCTCGTCGGGTGCGGGATTGCCGGGGGAGGGAGCGGCTAGGCCAGGCCGAGCCGCTGCCGCGCTTCGGTGGGCGTGGCGGGCCGGAAGCCGAGCTCGTCGATGATGCGCGCCGCCTTTTCGACCAGCGCGCCGTTGCCGGGGGCGAGCACGCCGCGCTCGAGGTAGAGGTTGTCCTCCAGCCCGACGCGCAGGCCGCCGCCGAGCAGCGCGGCCTGCGCCGCCATCGGGAACTGCATCGGACCGACGCCGAAGGCCGACCAGGCAGCGCCCGCCGGCAGGCTGTTGCGCAGGTAGAGCATGGTCTCGGGGTTGGCGGGCGAGCCCCAGGGGATGCCGAGGCAGAGCTGGAACAAGGCGTTCCGCGGCAGCAGGCCCCTGGCGGTCATGTCCAGGGCGAGGCGCAGGTGGCCCGGCTCGAACACCTCGAGCTCGGGCAGCACGCCGGCCGCCAGGACCAGCCGGGCCATCTCGCGCAGATGCGCGGCGGTGTTGAGGAAGGCGCGGTCGCCGAAATTCAGCGACCCCATGTCCAGGCTGCACAGGTCGGGACGCAGCCGAACCACATGCGCGACCCGCTCGTCCGGCCGTTTCAGGTTGCTGCCCGGGCCGGCCACCGCCGGGTCGTCCTCGCCGGGGTCGAAGCGGGCGCCGATGCCGGTGGTCAGGTTCACCAGGACGTCGGTGCCGCTCGCCCGGATCCGCTCCACGACCTCGGCATAGAGGTCGACGTCCATGCTGGGCCCGGTGGTCTGGATGTCCCGGACATGGATGTGCACGATCGCCGCGCCGGCCGCGGCCGCCTCGATGCTGGAGGCCGCGATCTGTTCCGGGGTGACCGGTACGGCCGGGTTCTTGGCGACCGTGTCGGCGCCGCCGGTGACGGCGCAGGAGATGATGACCGGCTGCTTGTGCGAAATGGCCATGGGCGGTTCCTCGGGCTCTCAGCGGAAGGCGCGGTCGAAGCGGTCGAGGGCGCGGTATCCGGCGCCGACCAGCGGCAGGAACCACGGGTCGCCGCGGTACAGCGGGCGGGTCGGGAAGTCCGGGCCGGCGAAGGCGGTGTCGCCGCCGGCGGCGCCCAGGATCCGCCTGGCCAGCTTGGTGCCGAGATACGAGCACATCGCCACGCCGGCGCCCTGGCAGCCGACCGCGTAGTGCACGCCGTCGCGCTCGCCCAGATGCGGCAGGTAGTCGAAGGTGAAGGCCACCCGGCCCTTCCAGCTATGGGTCACCTGCACGCTGGCGAGCTCCGGCCAGATCGCGGTCAGCTCGCGATGCAGCCTCGCCGCGGCGATGCGCAGGTCGATCTCGCCGAAGCTGACCCGGCCGCCGATCAGGGCGCGGTTCTCGCCGGGCGCCATGCGGAAGTAGCTGAGCAGGCGCTTGGTGTCGGAGAACATGCGGCCGTTCGGATCGAGCCGGCGCCGCAGCGCCGCCGGGAACGGCGCGGTTGCGATCATGTAGCTGTCGACCGGAATGATCCGCCGGCGCAGCCACGGCGTCAGCGCCCCGGTGTAGGCGTTGGTGGCGACGACCACGTGCCGGGCGTTCAAGCGCCCGGCACCGCCGCCGGCCCGCGACCACGCCAGCTCCGAGCCGGATCCGGTCCTGCGGCAGGCGACCACCTCGGTGCCGCCGAACAGGTTTGCGCCGGCGGCAGCCGCCGCCCCTGCGAGACCCTGCACGTAAAGCCCCGGATGGATCTGCGCGCCCGAAGGGACCAGCATGCCGCCGACATAGCGCGCGGAGCCGATCTCGGCCGTCTGCCCGGCCGCCTCGAGCACATGGGTGCCGGTCTGGCCGGCGGCGCGCAGCGCCTCGGCCCGGCGCTTCAGGCCATCGAGGTCGCGGCGGCTCCAGGCGGCGATGTACCGGCCGCTGCGCGCGAAGTGGCAGTCGATCCGTTCGCGGCGGACCAGGTCCTCCAGGAAGTCGAGCGTGCCCATGGCCTCGGCGACGACCTGCCGGGCGCGGTCCTGGCCGAGCCGCTTTTCCAGGGCGAAGCCGGCGAGCTTCAGTCCGCCGCCGACCGACCCGCCGTTCCGGCTGCTGGCGCCGGCACCGATCGGCGCGCTGTCGAGCACGGCGACCGAGGCGCCGGAGCGGGAGAGTTCCAGCGCCGCCGACAACCCGGTATAGCCGCCGCCGACGATCGCCACGTCGACGGCGGCCGGCGGATCGCCCGTGCTCCCGCGCGACGGCGGGGCGGCGTCCCACCAGTAGGGCTGCGTCTTCAGGTCCGGGGCGAGGCAGGCGGTGTCGGTCACGGGATCCTCCGCGACCGATCTCACTGCAATGCCATGGGTAGGGAAAATGAATTGAGAGCGATAGGTTATATTCGAAAGTTATACTGCGTCGTGTTCGCGGCACCCGGCTCTGCCGGCAGGGCGCCGCAGGGCCACGAAGTGATGGGCAATGCCGTTCACCCAATCGTCCTGCAGGGCGCCGGCGTCCCGGTGGCGCATTCCGGTCCGCGGTGGCATCCTCATCGCCGTACCCGCCGCGCCGGGAGCCGGCGCGGCCGGGCTTGCCGAGGGAGACGGGCATGCCGATCGCCGCGATCCAGACCGACCACTTCCGGATCCCGCTCCCCGTCGTGCTGTCCGACTCGACGCATGGCGAGATCACCCATTTCGAGCTGATCACCGCCCGGGTGCGCGACGCCGACGGGGCGGAAGGGCTCGGCTACACCTACACCGTCGGCCATGGCGGCCACGCCATCCGCGCGCTGATCGAGCGCGAGCTGGCGCCGCTGCTGGCGGGGCAGGAGGCCGAGCGCATCGAGCAGCTGTGGCAGCGGATGTGGTGGGGCCTGCACTTCATCGGCCGCGGCGGGCCGGCCGCCTTCGCCATCGCGGCGGTGGACATCGCACTCTGGGACCTCAAGGCCCGGCGCGCCGGCCTGCCGCTGTGGCGCCTGCTCGGCGGCCACGACCCGCGGGTGCCGGCCTATGCCGGCGGCATCGACCTGCTGTTCACCGTCGACGAGCTGCTGCAGCAGACCCGCGACAACCTCGACCGCGGCTTCAAGGCGATCAAGATGAAGGTCGGCCGCGACCGGCTGTCGGAGGACGTCGCCCGGGTGGCGGCGATGCGCGACTTCCTGGGGCCGGACTTCCCGCTGATGGCCGACGCCAACATGCGCTGGCCGGTCGACACCGCGATCCGCGCCTCGCGCAAGCTGGCCGATTTCGACCTGGTGTGGCTGGAGGAGCCGACGATTCCCGACGACCTCGCCGGCCACGTGCGCATCGCCCGGGAGGGGGCCACGCCGATCGCGACCGGCGAGAACTTCCACACCGTCTACGAGTTCCGCAACTTCATCAACGCCGGCGCCGTCGACTTCCCGGAGCCTGATGTCGCCACCTGCGGCGGCGTCACCGCCTGGCTGAAGATCGCGCACCTGGCCGAGGCCAACAACCTGCCGGTCACCACGCACGGCGTGCACGACCTGCAGGTCCACCTGCTGGCGGCGGTGCCGAACAGGTCGTTCCTGGAGATCCACGGCTTCGGCCTCGACCGCTTCATCGAGGACCCGCTGACGCTCGATGCCGACGGCATGGCCGTGGCGCCGGAGCGGCCGGGTCACGGCGTGGCCTTCGACTGGGCGGCGCTGGAGGCGATCCGCGCCTGACGGCGCCTACCCCTTGGCGCGCTCCACGTAGCTGCCGTCCGCCGTCATCACGACGACGCGGGTGCCGACGGCGATGTGCGGCGGCACCATGGTCTTCGCGCCGTTCGACAGAACCGCCGGCTTGTAGGACGACGTGCTGGTCTGGCCCTTCACGCTCGGCTCGGTCTCGACGATCTCCAGGGTCACCCGCTGCGGCAGCGACACGGCGACCGCGATCCCGTCATGCAGCGACAGCGAGCACATCAGGCCCTCCTGCAGGTAAACCGCCTGATCGCCCAGGACGTCGGCGGGGACGGTGACCTGCTCGAAGGACTCCGGATTCATGAACACGTAGTCGTCGCCGTCCTGGTAGAGGAAGCTGAACTCGGTTTCCTCGACGAAGGCGCGGTCGACCTGCTCGGTCGTGCGATAGCGCTGCGACGTCTTGATGCCGTCGGACAGCCGGCGCATGTCGATCTGCGTGGTCGGCGTGCCCTTGCCGGGAAAGAAGCTCTCGGCCGACAGCACCGTGTACAGGTTGCCGTCGATTTCGAGGACGTTGCCCTTGCGGATGGAACTGGCGATGACCTTGGTCACGGCATAAAACTCCGGCTTGGTGCTGAGCGTGCGTTGCGCGCACCATACTCATCCCGGCGATTATAACCAGTTCGGACGACGAATCGTGACCAGGAAACGGAATTTGGTCCGGCATGCACGAGCCGTGCATGGCTGATCAGTGGTGGATGCCGGACCGCCATCGCGACCGCCGTCCCGGGCTGCTGGCGCGCAACCGGGTCAAGGCGGCGCTGCGGGCGCATTTCGAGGCGCAGGACTTCGTCGAGGTCGAGGCCGCCGCCCTGCAGGTCTCGCCCGGCAACGAGACGCATCTGCACGCCTTCGCCACCCGGGCCGTGGCGCCGGACGGGACGGCGGTGCCGCTGTACCTGCACACCTCGCCCGAGTTCGCGCTGAAAAAGCTGCTGGCCGGCGGCGAGCGGCGGATCTTCGACTTCGCCCGGGTGTTCCGCAACCGCGAGGGCGGGGCGCGCAACGTCTTCGAGTTCGTCATGCTGGAGTGGTACCGCGCCGGCGAGACCTACGAGGCGCTGATGGAGGATTGCGCCGCCCTGCTGGGCGTCGCCGCCGCGGCCGCCGGGGCGACGACCCTGCGGCACGGCCGACGCACGGCAGACCCGTTCGCTGAGCCGGAGCGCCTCAGCGTCGCCGCCGCCTTCGCCCGCACCGCCGGCATCGACCTGCTGGCGACCCTGTCGGCTGCCGGCGAGCCGCAGCGCGAGCCGCTCGCCGTGGCGGCGGCCGCCGCCGGTGTCCGGGTCGTCGCCGACGACGGCTGGTCGGACATCTTCAGTCGGGTGATGGCCGAGCGGGTCGAGCCGGCCATCGGCGACGGACGGGCGACCATCCTCTACGACTATCCGGTCCCGGAGGCGGCACTGGCCCGCCCGAAGCCGGGCGACCCGCGGCTGGCGGAACGCTTCGAGCTGTTCGCCTGCGGCGTGGAACTGGCCAACGCCTTCGGCGAGTTGCGCGACGCCGCCGAGCAGCGCCGCCGGTTCGAGGCCGACATGGCGGAAAAGCAGCGCCTCTACGACGAGCGCTACCCGATCGACGAGGACTTCCTCGCCGCCCTGCCGCACATGCCCGATTCGGCCGGATGCGCGCTCGGCTTCGACCGGCTGGTCATGCTGCTGGTCGGCGCCCCGCGTGTCGCGGACGTGCAATGGACGCCGGCCGGGTGAGGTGGGGCGCGCCTCGTCCGGTCTGGCCAGCGGCCGGATCGCCGCGGTAGAAAGCGACAACCCAAGGGAGGAAGAAAAATCATGCGTATCCTGAAACTGGCCCTGGTCCCGGCGATGGCCGCGGCGCTCATGGCGGCCGCCGCACTGCCGGCGGCGGCGCAGGGCTACAAGGCCGAGTACAAGATCTCAACCGTCGTTCCGGCGCCGTTCCCATGGGGCATCGCCGCCGAGCGCTGGGCCGCCCTGGTCGGCGAGCGGACCCAGGGCCGGATCAAGATGAAGGTCTATCCCGGCGCCCAGCTGGTCTCCGGCGACCAGACCAAGGAATTCACCGCCATGCGCCGCGGCATCATCGACATGGCGGTCGGCTCGACCATCAACTGGTCGCCGCAGATCAAGGAACTGAACATCTTCTCGCTGCCGTTCCTGATGCCCGACTACGCCGCGATCGACGCGCTCACCGGCGGCCCGGTCGGCAAGAAGCTGTTCGAGATCGTCGAGGCCAACGGCGTGGTGCCGCTGGCCTGGGCCGAGAACGGTTTCCGCGAGGTGTCGAACTCCAAGCACCCGATCCGCACGCCGGCCGACCTCAAGGGCCTGAAGATCCGCGTCGTCGGCTCGCCGCTGTTCAACGACACCTTCACCGCCCTCGGCGCCAACCCGACGCAGATGAGCTGGGCCGACGCCAAGCCGGCGCTGACCACCGGCGCCGTCGACGGCCAGGAGAACCCGCTGAGCGTGTTCACCGTCGCCAAGGTCTACGAGGTCGGCCAGAAGCACCTGACCTTCTGGCACTACGTCGCCGACCCGCTGATCTTCGCGGTCAACCAGGACGTCTGGAAGTCGTTCACGCCGGAGGACCAGGCGATTGTCCGGCAGGCGGCGCTGGATGCCGGTGCGGAGGGCGTCACGCTGGCGCGCAAGGGCCTCACCGGCGGCGACCGGTCGGCGATCAAGGACGTCGAGGCGCTCGGCGTCCAGGTGGTCGAGCTCACCGCCGCGGAGCAGAAGGCCTTCGTCGACGCCACCCGCGGCGTCTACGAGACCTGGAAGGGCCGGATCGGCGCCGAGCTGGTCGAGGCGGCCGAGAAGTCGATCGCCGGCCGCTGAGCGGGCGAGGGGCGGGGCCGAATGGCTCCGCCCCGCCACTCCGGGAGTGATGCAGTGCCCGACGACAGCGGCTTCGACGAGGAGACCGGCGCGCCGCGCAGCGCCGCCGCGCACGCCCGCGTGCCGGTGGCGATCGAGCGGGCGCTTGGCGCGGCCGCGATGGGGCTGATCTTCCTGATCTCCATCACCAACGTGGTGGTGCGCTACGCCACCGACGCCTCCTTCGCCTTCACCGAGGAATTCTCGGTCTTCCTGCTGGTGTTCATGACCTTCGTCGGGGCGTCGCTGGCCTTTGCCACCAACGAGAACATCCGCATCGGCTTCTTCGTCGACCGCCTGCCGCCACGCGGCCGGCTCGTCTGCGAGGTCATCGCCGCGCTCGCCTCGTTCCTGATGTTCGCGCTGATCGTCTGGTACGGCGGCGAGCTGACCTGGGACGAGTACCGCTTCGACGAGACCTCACCCGGCCTCGGCTATCCAAACTGGATCTACACCATCTGGCTACCGGTCCTCGGTGTCGCCATCCTGCTGCGCATCCTCGGCCGCCTGGTCGCCACGCTCCGGGGCCGGGCATGATCCTGGCGAATGCCATCCTGCTCGGGGTCTTCGCGATCCTGCTGCTGCTCGGTACGCCGATCGGCGTCGCACTCGGCCTGGCGGGGGCGGCCGCCGTGGCGATCGGGCTCGACCTGACCTCGGTGGCGATGATCGGCACCAACACCTACGCCGCGGTCGCCAAATACCCGCTGATCACCATCCCGCTGTTCGTGCTGACCGGCGTCATCTTCGAGCGCTCCGGCGTCGCCGCCCGCCTCGTCACTTTCGCGCAGGCGATCGTCGGTCCGCGCCGCGGCAGCCTGGCGCTGGTCGCGGTACTGGTCTGCATGATCATGGGCGGCATGTCCGGCTCCGGCCCGGCGGATGCCGCCGCCGTCGCCACCATCATGATCCCGTCGATGCTGAAGGCCGGCTATCCGCGCGAGTTCTCCGCCAGCATCATCGCCGCCTCGGCCTCCACCGCGATCCTGATCCCGCCGTCGATCGCCCTGATCGTCTACTCGATCCTGGTGCCCGGGGTCGACCTGCGGGCGCTGTTCGCCGCCGGCCTGATCCCCGGCATCCTGGCCGGCGTGTCGATCATGCTGCCGGCGCTGTTCCTCAGCCACCGCCACGACTTCGGCGCGCATGAGCGGGCCGACCGGCCGGCGTTCTGGCCGAGCCTGCGGGCGGCGATCCCCGGACTGCTCGCCCCGGTCATCATCCTCGGCGGCCTGCGCTCCGGGCTGTTCACCCCCACCGAGGCGGCGGCCGTCGCCGCCGCCTACGGCTTCCTCGTCGGCGTGGTGATCTACCGCAGCATGGGGCTCCGCGACATCGGCCGCGTGCTCGCCGAGAGCGCCGAGACCTCGGCGGTCATCATGGTCATCATCTCGCTGTCGGGCCTGTTCGCCTGGGCCGGCTCGACGCTCGGCGCCTTCGACCACACCGCCCGGCAGATCCTGGCGCTCAGCGACGACGGCACGATCGTCCTGCTCATGGTCATGGCGGTGCTGCTGGTCGCCGGCATGATCCTCGACGGCATCTCGATCTACCTGATCACGCTGCCGATCCTGGTGCCGATCGCCGCCGCCTTCGGCTGGAACATGACCTGGTTCGGCGTGCTGATGGCGATGAACGTCGCGATCGGCCAGTTCACGCCGCCGGTCGCCGTGAACCTCATGGTGACCGCCCGCATCGCCCGCGTCCCGATCGAGGCGACCGTCCCCTGGGTGCTGTGGCTGATGCTGGCGATGGGCCTGGCGATGCTGCTCGTCATCCTGGTCCCGGACGTCGCGCTGTGGCTGCCGCAGGCGCTGGGTTACCGGATCTGAACCGGACCTGGAAGGCCTGTCGCCGTCTGGATCCCGGCGCTTCGCTGCGCTGCGGCCGGGATGAGGGATAAAGGGTAAGGTCGGGAGGCACGCCCGGCGTGCCTCCCGCTGCGTCGTGTCAGTTCTTCGGCCAGAGCGGCTGCGCCACCGCCAGCTCTGGCGGGAACACGGTGATCGGCTTGCCCTTCTGCCACTGGATGATGGTCAGCCCGGCGCCGACCCGCCGGCCGGTCGCGTCGAACTTCAGCTCGCCGCCCGGATAGTAGGGCGAGGGGCCCTCGTTCAGGTTGCGGATCGCCTCGGCCACCGACTCGCGGTCGGCCTTGCCGGCCTTCTCCAGGGCGGCCTTGAGGATCCACATGTCGCCGTAGGTGGAGATGGCGTTCTGCGTCATCCACGGCTCGCCGTAGCGCTTGCTCAGCCGCTCGATCATCGCCTCGTGACCCTTGGAACCCCAGTTGGCCACCACCGCGATCACGCCCTCGACCATGTCGGCGCTGACGGTGTTCAGCAGGTCCGGTTCGGCGATGGCGATGCCGAAGGAGATCGTCGGGATCTTGCCCTGGCCGAGACCGAACTCGTTCATCTTCTCCAGCAGCAGCTTGGCGTCGGAGATCACGGTCGGCAGGAAGAACAGCATGTCCGGCCGGGTGGCGCGCAGCTTCTGCACCAGCGGCGTGGCGTCGGCCAGCGGCGGCGTGAACACCTCGTCGACCACCAGTTCCAGCTTGGCCGGGCCGAGCAGGTCGTCCTTGATCTTCTTCACCGAGGAGATCGAGGCGGCGGTGTTGTCGGTGATGATCGCCACCTTGGTCGGCCGCTTGGCGCCGGCACGCTCGGCCACCGAGAACAGGGTCGGCATCGACTGCTCGGCCTGCGAGCCGGAACTGGCCGAAGTCTGGAAGATGTACTTGAAGCCGCGCTGGGTCAGCAGGTCGGAGTAGGACAGCGTCAGCAGCGGCAGCTTGGCGCGCTCGGTCACCTCGGTCACCGCCAGGGTGAAGGAGCTGAGATAGGAGCCGGTCGCCGCCACCAGGCCCGGATACTCGGCGACCATGCGCTGGGCCGCATTCTTCGCCTTCTCGGTGGTGTCGCCGGTGTCGATGACCACCAGCTCCAGCTTGGCGCCGCCGAGCGCCTTGATGCCGCCCTGGGCGTTGATGTCCTCGATGGCGAGCTCGGCCCCCATCTTCATCACCTGCCCGGGACGGGCGTAGTTGCCCGACATCGGCACGATCAGGCCGACCTTGACGGTCTCCTGTGCCGATGCCGGCTGTGCCAGCGTGCCGGCGAACGTCCCGGCCAGGGGCAGCGCCACCGCGAGCGCCAGGGCCGTCGTCCCGAATGATCGTCTCTGCATTGTTGTTTCCTCCCTTTGTCGTGTTGCGCCGAGTCTCGAGGCCGCCGCCTACATGCCCAGATACGCCTGGCGAACGCGGTCGTCGGCCCGGAGCGTCTCGCTGGCGCCCTCGAGCACGACCCGGCCAGTCTCCAGCACATAGCCGTGGTCGGCGAACTGCAGCGCCTCGGCGACGCGCTGCTCGACCAGGAGGATGGTCAGGTTGGATTCCCTGCGGATGTCCATCAGCCGGTCGAAGATGAAGTCGGCAATGGTCGGCGCCAGGCCCATCGACGGCTCGTCGAGCATCAGCAGCTTCGGCGACGAGGCCAGCCCGCGGCCGATCGCCAGCATCTGCTGTTCGCCGCCGGACAGCGTGCCGGCGTGCTGCGCGTGGCGCTGCTGCAGCACCGGCAGCCATGTGTAGATCCGCTCCAGGTTCTGCTTCCAGGCGCGGCGGCCGGCGCCGGTGTAGGCGCCCATCTCCAGGTTCTCCAGCACCGTCAGCGACGGGAAAACCTGGCGGCCTTCCGGGACATGCGCGATGCCGAGATGCGCCCGGGCGGCCGGCGCCACCGCCAGCAGGTCCTGCCCCTCGAAGGTGATCGACCCGGAGCTCGGGCGCACGATCCCGGAGATGGTCTTGAACAGCGTCGTCTTGCCGGCGCCGTTCGGCCCGACGATCGACACGAACTGGCCGGCGCCGACCGTGATCGACACGCCGTTGAGGACCGGCACCGCGGAGTAACCGGCGCGCAGGTTTTCAACTGTCAGCATGGGCGGCCCATTTCTTGCCGAGATAGGCCTCGATGACCCGCGGGTTGCGGGTCACCTGCTCCGGCTCGCCCTCGACCAGCACTGCACCGTGATCAAGCACCAGGAAGCGGTCCACCAGGCGCACCATGGCGTGCATGGTGTGCTCGATGATGACCACGGTGATGCCGTCGCGCGCCAGGCCGCGGATCACCCGCTCGACGTCCGCGACCTCGGAGTGGCCGAGGCCGGCGAGCGTCTCGTCGAGCAGCAGGATGTCGGGCTGGCCGGCCAGCGCGCGCGCCAGCTCCATCAGCCGGAGCTGCTTGGTGGTCAGCAGCGAGGCCTGGCGGTCGGCGATACCGGCCAGCCCGACGCGGTGGATCGCTTGGCCGGCGAACTCCAGGGCCTCGGCCTCCGTGGCTGCGCGGACATAGGCGCCGACCCGGACGTTGTCGGTGATGCTCATCCGCGCGAAGGGCCGCATGATCTGGAAGGTGCGGCCGGCTCCGGCGGCGCAGATCGCGTGCGGCTTGCGGCCGATCATGCTGCGGCCCTTGAGGATCACCTCGCCGCTGTCGGGTGCGAGGAAGCCGTTCAGCAGGTTGAACAGGGTGGTCTTGCCGGCGCCGTTCGGGCCGATGATCCCCAGCACCATGCCGCGGCGCACGCTGAAGCTGACGTCGTCGACCGCGCGCAGGCCGCCGAAGCTCTTGGACAGCCCGCGCACCTCCAGGATCACCTCGTCGGAGATCGTCCGCGTCGGACGGTGCTCGGGCGGCTGATCGTCGGCAATGGCGGCGGCAAGGGCGGCGGCAGGGACCTCTTCCCGGAGCATCTCCTCGGCCGGCACTACCTCCCGCCGGCGCGCGCGCAGCATGTCGCGCAGCTTCCAGAAGATGCCCTCCGGTGCCGCCAGGATGATGATCACGATGGCCATGCCGTAGATCACGCCCTGGATTCCCGGGATCTGCGAGCCGAACTCGGCGTGCAGGATCTCGCCGACCGGGATCAGGATGGCGGCGCCGATGATCGGTCCCCACACCGTGCCGACGCCGCCGAACATCGTCACCGTCAGCGCCTGCGCCGACACCAGCATCCCGAACACCGAGGCCGGGGTGACCACCAGCAGTACCACGGCATAGAAGGCGCCGGTCGCCGCGGCGATGCCGCCGCTGAGGGCTATGGCGCACAGTTTCCACTTGAGGGTGTCGATGCCCGCCGCCTCGGCGGCTGCCTCGTTCTGCTTGATGGCGATCAGCGCCATGCCGAAGCGCGAGCGCTCGACCCGCCGGGTGATCACGACGATCACGGTCAGCATGACCAGGGCGACCATCGTGTATAGCTGCGGGTTCTCGAACTGCATGTAGAGCCAGCCGGCCTCCCGCTTCATCGGGAGCGTGACCTCCTGGTAGCCCAGCCACTCGAAGACGTAGAGCATCGCCAGCGGGTAGGCGAGCATCGAGAGCGCGAAGTAGTGGCCGCGCAGCCGGAAGGTCGGCAGCCCGATCAGCAGCCCGGCGAGCGCCCCCAGCGCCGCCGAGACCCACATCAGGAACCACGGCGAGAGATCGAAATACACCTGGCCCAGCACCGTGGTGTAGGCGCCGATGCCGAAGAACGAGGCATGCCCGAACGAGACCAGGCCGGTGTAGCCGCTCAGCATGTTCCAGGACAGGCCGAAGCAGGCCCACACCAGGACCAGGGTGATCATCAGCTGGTAGTAGGAGTTCTCCACCAGCATCGCCAGCCCGGCATAGGCCGCGACGAAGCCGAGGAACGGAGCCAGCGACCGCAGGAACGCCATGCTCAGGTCCTCTCCACCACGCGGCCGAAGAAGCCCTGCGGGCGCAGGATCACGATCACCAGGAAGACCACGAAGATGACCGAGTTCTGCAGCTGCGTCGGCAGCACCAGGGTGGAGAGCTGCTGCACCAGGCCGATCGCCATGCCGCCCCAGAAGGCGCCGAGGGTGCTGCCGATGCCGCCGAGCACGACGCCGGCATACATGACGATGACGTATTCCAGCCCGACGAAGGGGTGGAACGGATAGTTGGTCGCCAGCAGGCCGCCGGCCAGGGCCGTGATGCAGGTGCCGAGCGCGAAGGCGATGCGGTGGGCGCGTTCGACGTCGATGCCGACGTAGTACGAGGCTTCCGGGTTGTCGGCCGCGGCGCGCAGCGCCTTGCCCAGCGTCGAGCGGCTGATCAGCAGCCAGAGGGCGATGATGATGCCGACGGAGAACAGGCTGGCGATCACCCGCCCCTTGTTCACGAAGATGCTGACGAAGTCGCCCCAGAACGGCCCCAGCTCCCAGGCCGTGCTGGAGAACGGCGTGCGCACCGTCATCAGCTGCGAGCCGAACAGGATCATGCCGCCGTTCTGCAGGATCAGCGCGATCCCGAGGGTGAGGATGAGCTGCGCGTAGTGGCCCTCGCCCTCAAGGGACGCGGTGCGGATGCCGGTGACCCGGCCGATCAGCAGCTTGTGGATGGCGTAGCCGAAGCCGAACAGCAGCGGGGCGGCCAGGAGGATCGACACATAGGGGCCGACATAGCTGCCGAACACCGCCTGCAGGCCGAGGCCGGTGAAGATGTAGAAGGCGGCGTACATGCCCAGCATCATGAAATCGCCCTGGGCGAAGTTGATGACCCGCATGATGCCGAAGATCATCGCCAGCCCGACGCACATCAGGCCGTAGATCGCGCCGACCAGGACGCCGGCGGCGAGCGACTGCAGGAAGCCTTCGAGGGCGATCTGGGCCTCGGTCATGCCCGGCGGCCCGCGGCTAGGCGGTCGCCAGGCACGCGGCTGGCCGCTGCCTGTAGCTGGTCATCGCAACCTCCCTGGTCGCGGCCTCGGTTGTCGGGCCGCCTGTTCCGCGCCCTTTTCCGGGCGTCAGCATGCGCCAGCCTTAGCACGACGATCGGATCACATTCAATAATATTGTATTATGGCCTGAGCGTCAGGAGAGGCGAATGGATCCCGGCTCTCCGCGGCTTCGCCGCTGCGGCCGGGATGAGGAATATCAAAAGCTTACCCATTTTCCTCATCCCGGCCGAAGCGCAGCGGAGAGCTGGGATCCAGATCGCGACGGGCGGATCAGCTATTTGAAATCGCACGGCTTTCCGAGTTGCGTGGACACCGGAGAGCGGAGCGGAGAGCCGGGATCCGGGCCGAACGCCCGGTCAGCCGCGCGCGGCGGGCTCGGCGTCGAGGCGGATGACGATGCCCTGCAACTCCGGCGAGGCCGCCGGGTAGAGCGTCATCACCAGCGGGTCGTGGCCCGGCACGATATGCGCGGGCGTCGGGGCGACGGCGCGCAGCCGGTCGAAGCCCTCGAGCATCTCGCCCACGTGGAACGACGTCGTGTAGGGCCGGTCGCCCTCGAAATTCTCATAGAAATGCGTCACGTCCGACGCCACCACAACCCAGCCGCGCCGGGTGTTGACGCTGGCGAATTGCAGCCCGGCCGAATGTCCGCCGGCGCGGTGGATGCGGATGCCCGGCGCCACCGTCGCATCGCCGTCGTAGAACATCACCCGTCGCGCGAAGTTCAGCCGCACGATGCCGCAGACATCCTCGACCTCGAAGGAGTGCGCCAGCCGCGGATAGCGCATGTAGCGTCCCGTGGCGTAGTGCATCTCGGTCTCCTGCAGGTGGAACGACGCGTTCGGAAACAGGTCGAAGTTGCCGACGTGGTCGTAATGCAGGTGCGTGAGGATCACGTCCTCGACCTGCGCGGGGTCGATGTCGAGGAGGCGAAGGGCCTCGACCGGGCAGCGCAGATAGGTCCGCTTGCGGCGGATCGCGACCTCCTCCTTGAAGCCGGTGTCGATGACGATCGCCTTTCCGTCATGCACCGCGACCCAGAGGAAATAGTCCATCGGCATCGGCCCCTCATGCGGGTCGCCGCCGATGAAATGGTCGCGGCGCTGCGCGTCGCGCGTGGCGTAGCGGATGGCGTACAGGTCGTATTCCGGCAGTGCGGTGCTCGTCATCGGCATCCTTCTCCCATGCCTGGCTGGCATGGCCCCGAAGGGCGGTCAGTCGGTGCTGTCGTCCTTGGCCAGCAGCTTGAGCGCCGCCTCGGCGGCCATGTGGACATGCTGCCGGGCCAGCTCGAAGGCGCGGTCGCCATCGCGGGCCATCAGCGCCTCCATGAGGCTCGACAGCTCGGCGATGCTCTTCTTGATGCGGCCGGGCGCGGTCATCGAGGTGGCGCGCAGCAGGCTGATCCGCGAGTTGAGAATGTGCAGGCAGCTGCCCAGCGCCTCGTTCTGCGTGCCTTCGATCAGGCAGCCGTAGAAGTGGTTCTTGGTGCGCAGGCGGGCCTGCGAGTCGGGACGCCGTGCGGCGGCCTGCAGCTCCTTGAAGGCCTCCTTCAAGGCCTGGCGCTGCGCGTCGGTCGCCTTCTCGGCGAACAGGCGGCAGGCCAGCCCCTCGAGCTCCAACCGTACCTGGTAGACGCCCTCGGCCTGCTCGCGCGACAGCGTCGCCACGAACGGGCCGCGATGCGGTTCGACCTTGATCACGCCCTCGGATTCCAGCTGCCGCATGGCCTCGCGCACCAGGGTCCGGCTGACCCCGGTGAGCTCGCACAGCTCACGCTCCGGCAACCGGTCGCCCGCCTTGAACCGGCCCGAGGCGATGGCGCTGCGGATGCTCTCCGTCACGCTGTAGCGCAAAGGGGCCGCGATCTTTTCGACTCGGAAGGCGGCATCGGAATCTGTCATCGTAGCATCCACCGTTCACTGCCCTTCCAGCCTGCCGGGCAGCCCGTCGCCGCGCCCAGGTCGGTCGTGACGGCTAAATCATACAATACTACCAAAATCCGGGCCAGTGCGGGCGGGGCTCGATCGGCCGGTACCGCTCACGCGGCAAGCCAGCCGCCGTCGATCGGCATCGCCGTGCCGGTGATGTCGTTTCCGGCCGGGCTGCACAGGAAGACGACCAGGTCGCCGACATGACCCATCGGCACGAAGCGGCCGGTCGGGTTGCGCTCGGCCGCGTATTCCCGGGCGACTTCGTCGACCGGCCGTCCCTGCTCCTGCGCGATCCGTTCGATCCGCGCCATGATCGCCGGCGTCGGCACCGAGCCCGGGCAGACGGCGTTGCAGGTCACCCCGGTGCGCGCCGTCTCCACCGCGATCGCCCGGGTCATGCCGATCAGGGCGGTCTTGGTCGTCACGTAGTCGATGCGGTCGGCGGCGCCGCGCCAGCCGAACACCGAGGAGATGTTGACGATGCGGCCCCAGCCGCGCTGCTTCATCGCCGGCAGGGTGGCGCGCGCCAGCAGGAAGGGGGCGGTGAGGTTCACGCTCAGCGACTTCTGCCAGTCGTCGGGATCGAACGACTCGATCGCCGAGAAGTGGCGCACCACGGCGTTGTTGACGACGATGTCGACGGCGCCGAAGCGCCCGGCGGCGTCGCCGGCCATGCGCTCGACGGCGGCCCGGTCGCCGAGGTCGGCCGGATCGAAGACGGACTCAACGCCGTGCTCGGCGGCGAGCCGGGCGGCCGCGGCGCGGCCCTCGGCCGGATCGCACAGGCCGTTCACCACGACATTCGCGCCGGATCGCGCCAGCGCCTCGGCGATGGCGTAGCCCAAGCCGGCGACGGAGCCGGTCACCAGCGCACATTTTCCCTTCAGCATGGCAGTCCCTCCGTTCACGCCGTCAGCCCCGACCGGCCGCCAGGCGCATGATGTCGCCGGCATCCGCGAGGGTGTCGATCCGCCAGATGCTTTCGGCCAGCCGCCCGACGTCGCCCTTGAAGCCGACCCGCCGCGCCAGCTCGGAGAGCTTCTCTTCGAGCTGCGCGTCGCTCAGCGGGTTGCGCTCCGAGCCGAGTGCCGCCGCGACCTCCTTGCGCAGGATCTCGCCGGTCCGGGTCCTGACGACCACCCCGGCCGATTCGATGCGAAGCTGGGCGTCGTCGCGGAAGCTCATTGGGGGGCGCCCGGCTCGCAGTGTCTCTGCGACCGCCTCGTCGGTGAACTCGTCGAGGCCGGCGCGCCCGCGCAGCAGCACGATGGCCACGGCATGCTGGGCACTGACCTGGGACTCGCGGCCGGTCGTCACGTCGGGACGGTCGGTGCGCTCGCGCAGCAGCGGATGGCCGGTCAACTCGACCGCGGCCACGTCCTCCAGCCGCAGGCCCTCGGCACGCAGCGCCAGGACGGCATCGATCACAGGATGCAGGACGATGCCGCCCGGATACGGCTTGTAGGTGTTGGTGGCGATCTCCCACTGCGAGCCGAGGCCCTCGGTGAGCGCCTCGATGCGCGGTGGGTCGGCATGAACGCGCAGATAGCCGCGTTGTCCGGTCAGCGGCGCCGGCGGTCCGGCGAAGCCATCGGCGGCAAGCGCCGCGGACAGCAGGCCGTTGCGCGCGGCACCGCCGACGCTGATGCTCTTGGCCATGGTGCCGAGCGCCTCGACGAGGCCGGAGGATTGCACCGCCGCCGTGCCGAGGGCGTGCAGCATGCGCGCGGCGTCGAGGCCGAGCATCGCGCCGACCCCGGCCGCCGCCCCGAACACGCCGCAGGTCGAGGTGATGTGCCAGCCGCGCGCATAGTGGTAGGGCGACATGGCGTTGCCGATCCGGCACTCGACCTCGCCGCCGATCACGAAGCCGCGCAGCACCGCCGCACCGGACAGCCGGTGTGCCTCGGCGTGCGCGAACAGGGCGGCGAACACCGGGGCGGCCGGATGCAGCACCGTCGCCTGGTGCGTGTCGTCGTAGTCGAAGATGTTGGCGCCCATGGCGTTGACGAAGGCGGCGAGGGCCGCGTCGCCGCCCTCGCTCCGCCCGATCAGCGTCGCCGTGCGCGGCCCGCTATAGGGCGCCATCGACCGGACGACGATGTCGACCGCCTCCTCGCGACAGCCGGCCAGGGCCGTGGAGAAGATGTTCAGCAGCGACCGCCGCGCCTCGTGGCGCACACGCTCGGGTATGTCCTCCAGCCGCAGCCCTGCAGCGAAGGCCGCGAGTTCGGCCTCGGGCGGACGAGTATCGGTATCGGTCATCGCGGATCTCCCGGGTCCGGCGGCCGCGTGCCTTCGGCCCTCGACGTGGGGTGAGTGTGCAACCTTGTTATGAAACTTCGACAATAAGCTCGTCATACAATATGTTGACTGCCGGCGTGGTTCAGTCTAGCGGTGCCGCGTCCACATTCAAGCGACATTGAACCCGACGCGACGAAAGGAGCCGAGATGAGCGCGAGGCCCGAGTTTCAGACCGAGTTGTTCGAGAAGGGCGTCGCCATGCGCCGCGAGGTCCTCGGCGACGCGCATGTCGAGCGCTCGCTCGCCGGCGTCACCGACCTCACGGCGACGCTGCAGCGGATGGTGACCGAGTGGGCCTGGGGCGACATCTGGCAGCGGCCCGGCCTCTCCAAGCAGGAGAGGAGCATGCTCAACATCGGCATGCTCACCGCGCTGAACCGGCCGCACGAGCTGCGCGCCCATGTCCGCGGCGCCCTGCGCAACGGCGTCAGCGAGGAGAAGATCGTCGAGGTCATCCTGCAGACCGCGATCTACTGCGGCTTTCCCGCGGCTCTCGACAGCATGCGCACGGTCGCCGACACCATCGCCGAGTACCGCAAGGAAGTCGGTGACGCTGCGGGCTGAGCTTGCCGACTCACAACCCCTGTGTGGCGCCGCCGTCGACCACGATGGTGGCGCCGTGCACGTAGGACGCCCGGGCCGAACACAGGAAGGCGACCATGCCGGCGATGTCGGACGGGTCGCCGAAGCGGTGGATCCCGTACTGCACGCGGAGTGCCTCGCGGGCGGCGTCGGAGGTCATGGCGTGCTTGGCGGCATGCGCGTCGATGCGGGCCTGCAGCCGGTCGGTCACGATGTGGCCGGGGCACAGTGCGTTGATGCGCACGCCCTCGGCCAGGGCGCGCCCCGCCAGCGCCTTGGTGAAGTTCAGGATAGCGGAGTTGACCGGGCCGCCAATGGTGAACTCGGCATCCGGGGTCTGGGCGCCGATGCCGGAGATGTTGACGACCACGCCCCCCGCGGCGGCCAGGTGCGGCCAGGCGGCGCGGCAGAACCGCACCGTCGCGTGATACTTCAGCGCGAAACCGTCCAGGTGGTCCTGGTCGGCGAGTTCCAGGAAGTCGCCGCGTTTGGTGGCGCCGGCGTTGTTGACCAGGATGTCGACGCCGCCGAAGCGCTCGACCGCCGCGGCGACCACACGCTCGGGCTCGCCGGCGACGCCGAGATCGGCGTCGACCGCCAGCGCCGCGGGCGCGCCGGCCGCGATGGCTTCCGCCGCCACCCGGTCGAGGCCGTCGCGCGACCGGGCGGCGACGACCACGGCGGCACCCTCCCGCGCCAGCTGGAGGGCGATGGCCCTGCCGAGGCCGCGGCTGGCGCCGGTCACGATGGCTGTTCGAGTGCGCTCGGTCATCTGCGTCTCCGATGGGATGCGGCGGCTGGTTCCGGAAATTGTAGTACCGGATGATTGACTTACTCTAAGCCTCTCGTACTATGGCTTTCCGGCCGGCACAACCGCCGGCTTCTGCGCATTTCGGGCCGTCCAATAAGAAAACAAGAGGCGGTTGGGAGGGTATCGGGGAGTGGACAGGGCTGATCTGGTCGGGGGTGTGGGGATCGCGCTCCTCGGCCTCCTGATGATTTTCGTGGTGATCCCGCTCGACACCGTCGAGGGGAAGTATTTCGGCCTGCCGCCGACCTTCTTCCCGGTTCTGCTGTCGGTCGGACTGACCGCGTGCGCTGCGGCGCTGGCGGTCAAGGCCTGGCGGCGGCTGCGCGCCGGCGGGCCGCCGCAGCCGGCGCCGCTGCGCCTGCGCAACCTGGCGATGTTCCTCATTTCGGTCGCATTGGTGGTCGCCGGCTTGGTGGCGATCGAGTTTCTCGGCATCATCTTCGGCGGCCCGCTGCTGATCGGCGCCTTCATGCTGTTCCTGGGCGAGCGCAGCGTGATCCGCATCGCGCTCACCACGACGCTTCCGGTGGCGGCGGTGTACCTGCTGGCGACGCACGTCCTCCGCGCGCCGCTTCCTTGAGGACGTCGGAATGATCGAATACCTGACCCTCGCCGCCGGAGAGATCTTCACGCCGACGGTGATCGGCTACATCACGCTCGGCGTGCTGATCGGCTACATCGTCGGCGCCCTGCCGGGCATGAACCGGACCACCGCCATAGCACTGGCGATCCCGTTCACCTTCACGATGCCGGCGGCCGTGGCGCTGTCCTTCCTGATCGGCATCAACAAGGGCGGGGCCGCCGGCGCCGCCGTGTCGGCGATCCTGCTGAACGTGCCGGGCGAGCCGTCGGCGGTGGTCACGACCTACGATGGCTACCCGATGACCAAGCAGGGCAAAGCGCAGAAGGCGCTGATGATCGCCCTGGTGGCGTCTGTGGTCGGCGACGTGCTGGCCACCATCACGCTGATCATGCTGGCGCAGCCGGTGGCGCGCTTCGCCATCGGGCTGGGGCCGATCGAACTGGCGGCGATCCTCATCTTCTCGATGACCTTCATCGCGGCGGTCTCCGGCGACTCCTTCTTCAAGGCGCTGATCGCCGGCCTGCTGGGGCTGCTGCTCTCGGCGCCCGGGATCGACATCGAGACCGGGCTGCCGCGGATGACCTTCGGCATGCTGGAACTGTACGACGGCATCCCGCTGCTGGCGGTGGCGATCGGCACGCTGGCGCTCTCCGAGATCATGGTGCAGATCGATGACGGCTGGCGCGGCGATCACCAATACCCGCAGGTGCGGGACGACGAGGCGAAGGATCGCGAGCCGGTGTTCAGCGTCAAGGACGCGGTGCAGATCACGCCGGCGGTTCTGCGCGGCTCGCTAGTCGGCACGCTGGTCGGGATCCTGCCGGGGCTCGGGGCGACGCTGGCGTCGTTCCTGGCCTACACCTGGACGCGGCAGGCATCGAAGACACCCGAGCGCTTCGGCAAGGGCGCCCCGGAGGGCGTTGCGGCCTCGGAGTCGGCCGACAATGCCACCGTGCCGGCGGCGCTGATCCCGGTGTTCGCCATCGGCGTCCCCGGCAGTCTCTCGACCGCGCTGCTGATGGGCGCGTTCATGATGCACGGGCTGACGCCCGGGCCGTTCCTGTTCAAGGAGAGCGGCGGCGTCGTCTTTTCGATCTACCTAGGCATGCTGCTGGCGTCGGTCGCGCTGCTGGCCGTCGGGCTGTTCGGCCAGCGGATCTTCAGCATGGTTATCCGCGTCCGCAAGAGCGTGCTGCTGCCGGTCATCGTCTTCCTGTGCGTCGTCGGAGCGTACATGGAGGGTGGCGGCATGTTCGGCGTCTACCTGATGCTGGTGTTCGGCGTCGTCGGCTACTTCATGAAGAAGTACGACTTCTCCTTCGTCACCTTCGTGGTCGGCTACGTGCTCGGCCCGATGGCCGAACTGACGATCCGGCAGTCGTTGATCATCTCGGACGCCAATCCCGCCGTGCTGATCGACCACCCGATCGCGGTGGTCTTTCTGCTGCTGGCGGTCTTCTCGATCTGGCGCTTCGCCATCGCCGGCGCGCGCTCGATGCAGATCGCCCAGCCGGCGGCCGAAGCCGCCGGCGGTGGACCGGACGCGACGCCGGGCGGAAAGCGCGGTTGACCCGGTCCGCCGGACACTCATAACGAAGGGAGGATACCATGAAGCACCTCAGAGATCCGAAGCCGGCGGTCCTGACCCGCCGCACGGTCTCGGCCGTCCTGGCCGCGACCGTCATGACCGCGGCGGCGGGGGTCGGCCCGGCGACGGCGGCCACCGACTGGCCGAAGGAGGCCGTCACCATCGTGGTCGCTTACCCGGCCGGCGGCGGCACCGACATCGCGATCCGCGCGCTGACCGACACGCTCAGCAAGAGTCTCGGCCAGCCGGTCCTGGTGCAGAACGTCGCCGGAGCCGGCGGCGGTGTCGCGGCGACCAAGGTGGCGGCCGGCAAGCCGGACGGCTACACCGTGCTGGCGACCAACTCGACCTCGATCACCCTGGCGCCGCTGGTCCAGAAGGCGTTGTACGACATGGACAGCTTCGTCCACGTCGCGATCATCGGCGAATTCCAGAACGCGTTCTTCACCGGTGCCAAGTCGCCCTACGATTCGCTCGACGGCCTGATCAAGACCATCAAGGCCGAGAAGCGCTCGCTCAAGGGGGCGAGCCAGCTCGCCATCGACCGGCTGGTGATGCAGTACGTCGCCAAGGAGCGCGGCGTCGAGTTCGTGCCGGTGCCGGTGAGCGGCGGCAGCGGCTCGGTGCAGGCGGTGATGTCGGGCGACGTCGACATCGCCTTCTCGGGCGGATCCTGGGCGCCGATCGTCGCGGCCGGCGATGCCAAGGCGCTGTTCGCGGCGTCCTACGAGCGCCTGAAGCTGGCCCCGGACCTGGTGTCCATGAAGGAGCTGGGATTTCCGTTCGGGGTGACGGCGCACATCTCGCTGCACGTGCCGGCCGGCACGCCGCCGGAGGTGGTCAAGAAGCTCGCGGCCGCGCTGGAGCCGGCGGTGAAGGGCGAGATCGTGCAGACGGTCGGCGAGAAGCGGTTCATGGACATGACGTTCCAGGGCACCGAGGCGGCGACCGCGACCATGAAGAAGGAGCGCCAGACCTACGAGACCATGGTCAAGACGGTCGGCCCGGGCAACTGATCCCACAAGACTGTTTCAACCATCCGGCATGCGAGGGGCCGGGCCGGCAGGCCCGGCCCTTACGCGTTTCGGGGTCTATTTCAGCTGCCGCGGCAGCCAGAGCACGATCTCCGGATAGAAGTAGATCAGCACCTGGAAGGCCAGCAGGATGCCGGCGAACGGCAGTACGCCCATCACGATCTCGCGCAGCGGCGTCGTCCCGCTGACGCCGCGCAGGATGAACAGCACGATGCCGACCGGCGGCGTGACCAGGCCCAGCTCGATCATCACGACCAGCGATATGCCGAACCAGATCGGGTCGAAGCCCAGCGCGATGACGATCGGGAAGGTCACCGGCAGGGTCATCAGCATCATCGAGATCGACTCGATGAACATGCCGAGCACGATATAGATCAGGGCGATGATCAGCATCACCAGCCATGGCGCCAACTCGGCTGATTGCACCACGCTGACCAGGGTGCGCGGAATCCGCAGGAAGTCGAACACCCAGCTCATGATCGCGGCACCCACCACGATCAGCAGCAGGAAGGACGTGACCCGGGCGGTCTCCACCGCGGTCTCGAACAGGCCCCGCAGGGTGAGCATTCCCCGGGACAGGCACATGAAGAAGGAGGCGATGGCGCCGACCGCTCCCGCCTCGGTCGGCGTGGCGACGCCGGCATAGAGCGAGCCGAGCACGACCAGGATGATCAGCAGGAACGGCAGCAGCGACAGCGAGCCGGCGAGCTTCTCGCGCAGGCTGTAGCTCTCGCCGCGCGGGGTGGCGGCCGGACGCACCGCCGACCAGACCGCCACGCCGGCCATGAAGGCGGCGGTCAGGACCAGACCGGGGATGATGCCGGCCATGAACAGCTGGGTGACCGGGACGCCGACGGTGGTGCCGTAGATGATCATCGCGATGCTCGGCGGGATCAGGATGCCGAGCGTCGCCCCGGCGGCGACCACGCCGTAGGTCAGCCGCGGGCTGTAGCCGCGGGCCACCATCTCCGGGCAGGCGACCTTGCCCGTGGTCGCGGCCGTGGCGAGGCTGGAGCCGGAGACCGCGGCGAACACCGCCGAGGCGCCGACCGTGGCGTGCGCCAGTCCGCCGGGCGTCCGCCCGAACCAGCGGGTCAGGGCGTCGAACATCTCGCGGGTGACGCCGCTGCGGATCAGCAGCGCGCCCATCAGCACGAACATCGGCACGGCGGTCAGCGTGAAGCTGTTCACGCTGTTCCAGGCACGTTCCGCCAGGACCGAGAGCTGCGGCTTCGGCAGCAGGAACATCAGCCCCAACAGGCCGACGATGCCCAGCGTCATCGCGACGCGCACGCCGAGCATCATCAGCCCGAGCAGCGTCAGCACCAGCAGCACGCCGATCAGCGCCAGGGATGTGCCCTTGGCCAGCCAGTAGACGATGCCGAGGCCGACGATCGCGGCGATCAGCGCCAGGGTCATGGCCCTGCCGTTGACGATCAGACAGCCGGCGAGCACGGCGGCGACGATGGCGAGCGATCCGGCGTCGATCCGGTTGCCGAGCAGCAGCAGTGGACGGGGGCCGGCCCAGAGGAGGACGGCGAGCAGCGCGCAGGCGATCACCACCCCGGCGAGCCGGGCGCCACGGCCCGCTGGAGGGCTGACGCGCAGGATGTCGGCGAGGATTGCCAGGGCGAAGATCCACAGGCCGATCGAGACCGGCAGCTCTGGAAGCCACTGCGGCGTGGCGAGCAATCCCCAGTCGCGCGTGTCGTTGACGTACTCCTGATAATTGAACCACGACATCTGCCAGGCGATGAACAGCACGAAGATCAGGCCGAGGTGGTTGGCGAGGATCTCGAGCCACCGCCGCCGTTCATCGCCGACGCTGCCCAGCAGCAACTCGACCTGGATGTGGTCGCCCGAACGCTGTGCCTGGGCGAGGCCGAGGAAGGTGATGCCGACGAGCAGGTAGGTCGCGATCTCGGCGGTCCAGGACGTCGGCTCGTTCAGGAGATAGCGCGAGAACACCTCGAAGCCGACGATGGCGGTCATGGCGAGCAGTCCGACCGCGCTCAACGCGCCGGCGGATGCGCTGGCGCCGTCGGCGAGCCGGATGATCGTGGCGTCCCGCCCTGCTGCAGAAAGCCCTTTCGGCAGGTCTCCGTCGGCGCCCGCGATCCGCATGCCCAATCCTCCCCGGCCGGAAGCCGCCGCGTCTCCGGGACGTGGCCGGCCGACCCCTAGCATCGGCATTCCGGCCTTGCAATAGGCCCGTAAGATTGTATTACGTTCATCACAGTCTGTGACCATCAGCGACACCGGCCACGGTGTCGCTACAGCTTCGCGGCCGGTGCCGGCGGGTGCCGGGCATCGTTCGCACGCACCATTTCTCGGGAGGAAATGACATGATCGGCAAGGCGAAAGACCACGGCCGGTGCTGGGCACGGCTCCGCGCCCTGGCCCTGCTCGCACCGCTCGCGCTGTTCGCGCTCGGGGCGCCGTCGCGGGTGCAGGCGCAGGATCTCGACCTGACGATGGGCATCCTGCCGTCGCCGGGTTCGCTGTATCTGAAGATGATGCAGCAGGTGCCCGAGCGGTTCGAACGGGCGACCGGCGGCAAGGTCAAGGTGACGCTGAACGACTCGCTGGTCGGCGGCACCCAGATCACCGCCTCGGTGCGCGACGGCCGGGTGCCGATGTCCGGCGCCTTGCACACCTATCTCGCCGGCGAGGATCCGCGGATGGGGATCTTCAACCTGCCTGGCCTCGTCGACAACATGGCGGAGTATGCCTACCTCTGCGCATCCTTCTGGTGCGACGACATGGAGAAGCTCTGGGCGGACCAGTGGAACTCGGTCGTGCTGGCCGAGGGTGCGTGGTGCAGCCAGGCGCTGTTCTCGAAGACGCCAATCCGCACGCTGGAGGACTTCAAGGGCAAGCGACTGCGCGTGCACAACCCGCAGACCGCCGCCCTGATGGAGGCGATCGGCGCCAAGGCGGCGCCGCTGCCGCTGTCGGAGGTGGCACCGGCGCTGGAGCGCGGGGTCATCGACGGCGTGTTCACCTCGACCTGCTACGGCAACGGCCAGGAGTACTGGCGGCTGGCGCCGCACGTTCAGAACTGGAAGATCGGCCCGATCACCGGCTGGGTGGTGATCATGAACAAGGAGCAGTGGGAGGCGATCCCCGAGGGCCAGCGCGCCGCGATCCGCAAGGAAATGGATGAGATGGAGCATGCGGCGCTCTACGACTTCTACTCGCATGTGAACGCCGCGGTGAAGCACATGGCGGCGAACGGCATCGAGCTCTGGACGGCGCCGCAGACCGAGGTGGCGCGCGTCACGGCCTTCGGCGACGCGTCCTACCAGCAGTTCTACGACCGGGCCAAGACGCTCGGCTTCGACGGCCGGGCCTATGTCGACCGGGCCCTCGAGGTCCTCGGCAAGCCGGCCCGTCCCAAGTAAACCGGACGGCAATCGACGCAACGCGGAAGCATGCGGGGCCACGGCCGGATCGTGGCCTCGCGGCCGCAGACGAGGGACCAGTGACATGATTGACAAGAAGCTCGGTTTCGTCGGGCTGGGACGCATGGGAGGGCCGATGTCGCGGCGCCTCATCGATGCGGGCTACGAGTTGACGGTCTACGACCCGAGTGCCGCGGCGCTGCAGGAGGTCGTGGCGCATGGGGCGAAGGCGGCAGGGTCGGCGCGCGAGGTCGCCGATGCGGCGGCGGTCGTGCTGACCAGCCTGCCGACGCCCGACGTGGTCGAACTGGTGGCCCTCGGCCCGGACGGGCTGGCCGGCGGCAGCGCGATCGAGATCATGCTCGACCTCTCGACCACCGGGCCGAACGCGGCCAAGCGGGTCGCCGAGGGCCTGGCGAAGCACGACGTGCAGTGGGTCGACTGCCCGGTCAGCGGCGGCGTCACCGGGGCGGCCAAGGGCACCCTGGCGCTCATGCTGTCCTGTCCGCCGGCGACCTACCAGCGTGTCGAGCCGGTGGTCGCGAATTTCGGCCGGCTGTTCTTCGTCGGCGAGAAGCCCGGCCTGGCGCAGGTGGTGAAGCTCGGCAACAACATGCTGGCGGCGGCGGCCCTGGTGCTCAGCTCCGAGGCCCTGGCGATGGGCGTGAAGGCCGGCATCGACCCGAAGGTGATGGTCGACATCATCAACGTCAGCAGCGGCCGCAACAGTGCCACCCAGGACAAGTTCCCGCGGGCGATCCTGCCCGGCACCTTCGACTTCGGCTTCACCACGGCGCTGTCGTACAAGGACGTGCGGCTGTGCGTCGAGGAGGCCGAGGCCATGGGGGTCCCGATGGTGGCCGGCTCGCTGGTCCGGCAGATCCTGGCGATCACCAAATCGAAATACGGTCCCGAGTCCGACTTTACGTGCATCGCCAAGGTGATCGAGGAGTGGGCCGGGGTCGAGATCCGCGGCTGATCGGGGACGCCGGGTGGTGCCGCCCGCGCCCTACACCCCGAAGAACTCGATCACGCTGTCGAACTGACGCTCCAGCATCGGCAGCCCGCCGACCGTCGGATGGCCGCGGGCCCGGGCGGCCCGCTCCAGCGCGGTGCCGCCGTCGGCGATCACGATGTCGATGACGGCGCAGCCGGGTGCCAGGCGCTCCGGATCGACCGGCAGCGCGTCGCCCGGGTGAAGGCCGAGGGCGGTGGCGTTCACCACCACATCGTAGCCCGCGGGGTCGGAATTTCCGGCGACGGCCCGCGGCCGATCCGGCAGTGCCCGGGCGAGGTCGCCGGCGAGGTCGCGGGCGCGCTCCGCGTTGCGGTTGTGCACCGTCAGGGCGGCGGCGCCGGCGAGCAGGATCGACACCGCGATGCAGCGCGCAGCACCACCGGCGCCGAGCAGCAGCACCCGCCGGCCCGATATCCCGATGCCGGCGCCGGCGGCAGCCGCCAGCAGGCCGGGGCCGTCGAAGGCGGCCGCGGCGAGGCTGCCGTCCGGCTCGATCCGCGCGGCGTTGGCCGCACCCGACAGGCGAGCCTCCGGCGTGGCCGCCACGCAATGACGGAGCAGCGCCTCCTTGTGCGGGATGGTGGCGAGAAAGCCGTGGACGTTGCCCAGCCGGGCGAGCCGCGGCAGGGTCGTGTCGAAATCCTCCGGGCGAACGTGCAGCGGCACCACCATCGCGTCGATGCCGCGCGACTCGAACAGCGGGTTCAGCAGCCGGTTCACCCGGACGTGCTCGATCGGATGCGCCAGTTGGAAGTACAAACGCGTGCGTCCGGACAGCGGCACGGGCGGGCTCCTGGGTGACGTCCCCTGCACGGCGCGGCGGCGCGCCAGGCGATGAGGGGAATTGACAGCGGCACGCCGTTTCTCTCTATATGATATATCAAATTTGCCAGGGGACGCGGATGGCGTCGAGGGCCGAATCATGACCCTGCGCTTCGGGGGCATCGCCGACGACCTGACCGGCGGACTGGAACTCGCCAGCGTGATGGTCGCACAGGGCGAGAGCTGCCCGCTGGTGACCGCCCCGCAGGCGCTCGACACGCTGACCGGGCACGACACCGCGGTGGTGGTGGCCATGCGCACGCGGCTGGCGCCGGCGGTGCAGGCCGTGGAGCGCGTCGACGCCGCGGCGGCGGCGCTGCTGGCGCGCGGCGCGCCGCGGCTGTTCTTCAAATACTGCGCCACCTTCGATTCGACACCCGCCGGCAACATCGGCCCCTGTGCCGACGCGCTGATGCGCCGGGCCGGCGCAGCTGCCACCGGTTTCTGCCCGTCCTTCCCCGAGGTGGCGCGCACGGTGTACCAGGGGCATCTGTTCGTCGCCGACCGGCTGGTCTCGGAATCGCCGAAGCGCTTCGACCCGGCGACCCCGATGACCGACCCCGACCTGGTGCGGGTGCTGCAGGCGCAGACCCGGCAGCGGGTCGGGCTGCTGCCCCATGAGGTGATCCTGCGCGGCGTCGAGGCGTGCCGGGCGCATCTCGAACGGCTGGCCGCGAGCGGTGTCGCCTGCGTGATCTTCGACGCGGTCGACGAGGCGAACCTCGTGACCCTGGCGGAGCTGACCGCCGACTGGCCGGTGATGACCGGCGGCTCCTCGATCGCGGTCTACTATCCCAGGTTCTGGCGCGCACGGCCGGCTGCCGCGACGCAGCTGCCCGCTGTCTATGGCCCGGCCGTGGTGCTGGCCGGCAGCTGCGCCGACCGCACGCGCGAGCAGCTCTCGACCTTCGAGGTGCAGCGCCCGGTGCTCCGCCTCGACCCGGTCGACTGCGCGGACGACCCGGATGCGGCGGTGGCGATGGCGGTCGACTGGGCGACGGCGCGCTGGGACTCGGGGCCGGTCGCGGTCGCGACGTCGGCGACGCCCGAGGCGGTGGAGCGGGCCAAGGCCAGGCTCGGCGCCGAGCGCGCGGGGCGGCTGCCCGAGCAGCTTCTTGGCGCTCTGGCCGCGGCCCTGCGCGGCCGCGGCGCGCGGCGGTTCCTGGTGGCGGGTGGCGAGACCTCCGGTGCGGTGGTGGAGGCGCTCGGCATCCGCCGCCTCGACGTCGAGCCCTACGAGATCGCCGGCGTGCACCGCGCGGTGTCGGCCGAGGCCGACCCGGTATCGCTGCACCTGAAGTCCGGCAAGCTGGGTCCGGTCGACATGTTCCTGTCGGTGCTCGGCGACGACCGCCCCGGCCGGCACCACGGAGGTGGGCGATGAGCGGGGCGGCACTGCGCCAGGCGATCGTCGACGACTACCGCGCCCTGGTGCGCGACGGCCTGACGGCCGGCAGCGCCGGCAACATCAGCGTCCGCACGCCCGACGGCATGCTGATCACCCCGACCGGCGCCACCGCCGACGACCTGGCGCCCGACCGGCTGGTCGCGACGGCGCTCGACGGATCCTTTGCCGGCGACATCCGGCCGTCCAGCGAATGGCAGATGCACGCCGCCATCTACCGGGCGGTCCCGGGTGCGGGCGCGGTCGTCCACACCCATGCCGACGCCTGCGTGGCGCTGTCCTGCCAGCGCCGGCCGATCCCGGCCTTTCACTACATGATCGCCGGCTTCGGCGGCGACGACGTGCCGTGCACCGGCTACGCGCCGTTCGGCTCGGTCGAACTGGCCGAACTCGCCGCCGCGGCGCTGGCCGGGCGCAGCGCCTGCCTGCTGGCCAACCACGGCATGATCGCCCACGGCCCCGACCTGGCGCGCGCCGTCGCCGCCACGCGGCGGCTGGAAACCCTGGCGCGGCAATACCTGCTGGCCCTGGCGGCCGGGCCGCCGGTGCTGCTCGACGGCACGCAGATGGCCGAGGTGCGCCGGCGCTACGCCGGCTATGGCCAACAGCCTGTCGCCCGATGAACAGCCCGCGCGACCACCATCGTCACTCACCGGAGACGCCCGTGACCCAGCCCGTGATGCGCAACTCCCTCGACACCGCGCTGCGCGAGCGGGCGGCCCGGGTGATCCCCGGCGGCATGTGGGGCCACCAGAAGGCGACCCAGATGCCCGAGGGCTACCCGCAATTCTTCGCCCGGGGGGAGGGGCCGCGGGTCTGGGACGTCGACGGCAACGAGTATGTCGACTTCATGTGCAGCTGGGGACCGATCATCCTCGGCCACCGCAACCCTGCGGTGGAACGCGCGGTCGACGCGCAGCGCGCCGTCGGCGACTGCCTCGACGGGCCATCGGAGCATCTCGTCGACCTGGCCGAGCTGATGGTGCGGACCATTCCGCATGCCGACTGGGCGATGTTCCAGAAGAACGGCTCGGACGCCACCACCTCCTGCGTGACCATGGCGCGGGCGGCGACCGGGCGGCGCAAGGTGCTGGTGGCGCGCGGCTCCTATCACGGTGCGGTGCCGTGGTGCTCGCCGTCGCTGGCCGGGGTGACCGCCGAGGACCGCGCCCATGTCCTGCACTACGACTACAACGACATCGACAGCCTGGCCGCCGCGGTCCGCGAGGCCGGCGACGACCTCGCGGCGGTGCTGGTGACCGCGTTCCGGCACGATATCGCCCGCGACCTGGAGATGCCGACGCGGCACTTCGCCCAGAGCATGCGCAGCCTGTGCGACGACGCCGGTGCGGCACTGATCCTCGACGACGTCCGCGCCGGGTTCCGCCTGCATCTCGGCGGCAGCTGGGAGACCCTGGGGGTCCGCCCGGACCTGTCGGCGTGGAGCAAGGCGATCGCCAACGGCTATGCGCTGGCGGCGGTGACCGGCGGCGACCGCTGGCGCGAGGCGGCGCAGAAGATCTTCGTCACCGGCTCGTTCTGGTGCAGTGCGGTGTCGATGGCGGCCGCCAAGGCGACCATCGCCGAGCTGCACGCGATCGACGCGCCGGCCTATCTGGAGCGCATCGGCAACCGGCTGCGCGACGGCCTGGCGGCGCAGTCGCGGGCGCATGGCGTGGCGATCCGGCAGTCCGGGCCGGCGCAGATGCCGCTGGTGCTGTTCGAGGGCGATCCCGACTTCGCCAAGGGCGCGCTGTTCTGCCGCGAGGCGCTGGCGCGCGGCACCTACCTGCACCACCGGCACAACATGTTCTTGTCGACCGCCCATGGCGATGCTGATATCGACCGGGCGCTGGCCGCCACCGACGCCGCCTTCGCGGCGGTCGCGGCCGCCGGCGGATGAGGGCAGACCCCGCCGGATGAGCAACGCCGCCGTTCACGACGTCATCACGCCGCTCGAACCGCTCGACTCGGTCAGCCTCTCGGAACAGGTCTACGGCCGGCTGCGCACCGCGCTGATGCGCGCCGAGCTGAAGCCCGACCAGCGCCTGAAGATCCGCGACCTCGCGGCCAGTCTCGGCACCAGCGAGACCCCGGTGCGCGAGGCGATCTTCCAGCTCGCCCGCGAGGGCGCGCTGGAGATCAAGCCGCGCTACTTCGTGCGGGTGCGCCGGCTGTCGCTGTCGCAGTACCTGGAGATCCGCGACATCCGCCTGCAGCTCGAGCCGCTGGCCGCCGAGCGCGCCCTGCCGCATATCCGGCCCGAGGACATCGAGCATCTCGCCCGGCTGCATGCCAAGCTGATCGCCGCCGAGCAGAGCCGCGATTATCCGACGGCGCTGGAGGCCAATTTCGACTTCCACTTCGGCCTGTACTGGCGCTCGTCGATGCCGACGCTGATCGAGCTGCTGGAATCACTGTGGATCCGGGTCGGCCCGCTGCTGAACGAGTTGTACCCGCACGGCCACCCGACCTACGAGGACCGCCATCAGCACGAGGTCGTCCTGGACGCGCTGCGCCGCCGCGACGGCTACATGCTGCGCGAGGCGATCCGCCAGGACCTGCTGGAGGGCGGACGGAACTTCCTGCGGCACCTGGAGGCGAAGGAGGCGGGGGAGGGGCGCTGAGGCATTGGTTGCGAACCGTCCGGGGCGATCCAGTCTCGACCCGGCCCTTCGTGGCCCTTCGCTTCGCTACGGGCACCTCAGGGCGACAGAGTGGGTGTCTTCCCCCTCTATCGTCCTGAGGTGCCCCGCGCAGCGGGGCCACGAAGGACCGGGTGGGGCGCAGACTCCACGGCGAAGATCCCGCTGGCCATTGGATATATCATGTACCAAGATCGGAGCACCCGACGATGAGCACTGGGGAAACGCCGATGCCGGACAGGCCGCAGGGCGGTGGACGCAACGTCAGCCGCGCCTTCCTCGAGGATCGCGCCAAGTTCGTCCGCAAGGAGACCGTGAGGCTCAGCCGGATCGCCGGTGCCGGGCACTATTCCAGCACCTTCTCGGCGGCCGAGCTGTTCGCCGCGCTGTATTACGCGCATCTGCGGATCAATCCGGCCGAGCCGCGCTGGGCGGACCGCGACCGCTTCATCCTGAGCAAGGGCCACGCCGCCATCGGCCTGTACCCGGTGCTCGCCGATCTCGGCTTCTTCGATCCCAAGCTGCTGGACGACTACACCCGCTTCGGCAGCCCGTTCGGCGATCACCCCGACATGAAGAAGATCACCGGCGTCGACTTCAGCTCCGGCTCGCTCGGGCATGGCCTGTCGATTGGCGTCGGCATGGCGCTCGGCGCCCGCGCCCAGGGCCGCAGCTTCCGTACCTACGTCATGCTCGGCGACGGCGAACTGGCCGAGGGCCAGGTGTGGGAGGCGGCGATGGCGGCCGGGCATTTCGGCCTGCGCTCGCTGGTGGCGATCGTCGACCGCAACCAGCTGTGCATCGACGGCCGCACCGAGGAGATCATGGCGATCGAGCCGATCGAGGACCGCTTCCGCAGCTTCGGCTGGGACACCAGGCGGATCGACGGCCACGACCTCGACGCCATCCTGGGCGCGTTCGACGGCCTCGCCCCGGCCGGGCGCGGCCGGCCGCAGGCGATCATCGCCGACACCGTGAAGGGCAGGGGCGTGAAGCGCATGGAGCTGGCGCTGAACTGGCATGTCGGCAACCTCGCCGGCGCCGACTACGACGACGTCATGGCCGAACTCGACGCCGGCCTGCAGCCCCTGGAGGCGGTGTCGTGAGCGAAGCCAAGCCGACGCACCAGGACCAGAGCGAGATCTTCCGCGGCACCGCCGACGGCGAGACCCGGCTGAAGCACGAGAAATCGGTGCAGGGCACGCCGGCGGCGTCGCTGCCGGCCTTCATCCTGGGCGAGGAGCTGGCCGACCTCGCCGACAAGGACCCGCGCATCGTGGTGATGACCGCCGACCTGGCGTCGGCGAACCGCACCAACGACTTCAAGGCGCGGCACCCCGACCGGTTCTTCGACTTCGGCATCGCCGAGAAGAACATGCTGACCGCCGCCGCCGGCATGGCGTCGACCGGGCTCATCCCGTATGCCGCCACCTTCGCGTCGTTCTGCGGCATCCTGGGGGCCGAGCAGATCCGCACCGACTGCGCCTATCCGCGCATGCCGGTGCGCGCCATCGGCCACCACTCCGGCATGTCGATGGGGTTCTACGGCACCAGCCACCACGCGCTGGAGGACCTCGGCATGATGCGGACCATCGCCGACCTCACGGTGGTCAGCGCCGCCGACGCCAACCAGCTGCGCGCCGTGCTGCGCGCCTCGGTCGACCATCCGGGGGCCATGTATATCCGGCTCGGCCGCGGCCGCGACGCCGTGGTGTACGAGACCGTCCCGGCGGACTTCGCCTTCGGCAAGGCCAAGCGACTGCGCGAGGGCCGCGACCTGACGGTGTTCACCATGGGCACCGGGCTGCGCCCGACGCTCGACGCCGCCGCGGCGCTGGCCGCCGACGGCATCGAGCTGCGGGTCGTCGACATGCACACCCTGAAGCCGATCGACGCCGACGAGATCCGCGCCGCCGTGACGGAGACCGGCGCGATCCTGACGGTCGAGGAGCACAATGTGATCGGCGGCCTCGGCTCGGCGGTCGCCGAGATCCTGGTCGACGGGCCGCGGGTGCCGTTCCGGCGCCACGGCGTGCCCGACAAGTTCGTCGAGGTCGGTCCGCCGGCGGCGCTGTACGCGCATTACCGGCTGGACGCCAAGGGCATCGCCGAGGTCGCCCGCGAGCTGCTGCGCGACGCGGCGGCCTGAGGCCGGGAGCACACCGTCAGCGTCCGGCGGGGGCCGGGCGCTCCACGAGGGGAGGAGGAGGCAGACCATGACCAGAAAACTCAGCATTTCCCGGGGCCTGCGGCTTGCTGCGGCATCGACGCTGCTGGCGGCCGGGGCGCTCACCGGCACGCTCGCCGGCGCTTCGGCGGCGCTTGCCGCCGGCGGCACCGTGGTGATCGCCCGCAACATGGACTTCAACTCGCTCGATCCGGCCGCCGGGTTCTGCGACACCTGCCAGATCTACTTCAGCGCCGTCTACGAGCCGCTGGTCGGGCTGGCCGCCGACAACGCCACCATCGTCCCGCGCCTGGCCTCCAAGTGGGAGGTGAACGCCGACCAGACCAAGTTCACCTTCACCATCGCCGACGGTGCGGTGTTCGCCGACGGCTCGCCGGTCGAGGCCAAAGACGTGAAGTGGAGCCTGGAGCGGCTCGCCAACCTCAAGGGCAGCCCGTCCTTCCTGATGGACGGCGTCACCGGCATCGCGACGCCGGATGCCAAGACCGTGGTGATCTCGCTCGCCGCGCCCAACGGCGAGTTCCTGGGCATCCTGACCGCCCCGTACACCGGGGCGGTGAACAGCGACGTCGCGGCACAGCACGGCGCGCTCGCCGGCAGCGACGCCAGCGGCAAGGACACCGCCGAGAAGTGGTTCGTCGCCAACTCCGCCGGCAGCGGGCCGTTCGTGCTGACCAGCTACAAGCCGGACGACGAGCTGCGGCTGGCCCGCAACCCGAAATACTGGGGTGCCAAGCCTGCCGTCGACGAGGTGGTGATCAAGCAGGTCAAGGACGCCGTCACCCAGGCGCAGATGCTGGAGAGCGGCGCCGCCGACATCGCCATGCAGGTCGACCCCGACACCGCCAAGTCGGTGCGCAGCCCGGACGTCAAGATCGAGACCGTGCCGTCCTACAACTTCGTCTACGTGGCGCTCAGCCCCGGCGCCAAGAGCAACAAGGTGAAGCTGACCAAGACGGTGCGCGAGGCCTTCGGCCATGCCCTCGATTACCAGGGCGCGGTCGACTTCACGGTCGGCGGCGACGGCAAGCTGCAGCCGGCACCGATCCCCAACGGCTTCCCCGGCACCAAAAGCCTGCCGGAGCCGAAACAGGACCTCGCCAAGGCCAAGGCACTGCTGGCCGAGGCCGGCCACCCGGACGGCTTCGAGCTCGAGGCCAAGTTCCCGGCGATGAACGTCTACGGCGTCGACCTGTCGCTGCTGATGCAGAAGGTGCAGCAGGACGTCGCCAAGGCCGGCATCAAGGTCACACTGAGCCCGCTGACCTTCTCGGTCTGGCGCGAGCAGGTGAGCGGCGACGGCATCCCGCTGACCGCGGTGTTCTACGCGCCCGACTACTACGGCTCCGGCCAGTACGCCCAGTATTTCGGCATGACCAAGGGCGCCCCCTGGGCCAAGCGTGCCAAGCTCGCCGACGACGAGCTGAACCCGAAGGCGGCCGACCTGCTGGCCAAGGCGCTGGCCTCCTCCGGCAAGGAGATGGAGGGCCACTTCAACCAGATCGCGCTGGAGATGATCGGCGACCGCATCATCTTCCCGCTGGTCAGCCCGAACCTGGTGCTGGCCTACCGCAAGGACCTCGCCGGGGTGCGCTACAGCGCCTGCTGCAACCTGCCGCTGTGGGAGCTGAAGCGGAACTGAGGCGCAGGGTCGACGTCCGCTCGAACGGCGGGTGGGTCCCGGGTCGTGCCTCGACCGTGTCGAGGCCCGCCCGGGATGACGGCAGTGGAAAAATGGCTGCCCGCCGTGATCCTCCCTATTGTCGTCATCCCGGCCGAAGCGACGCAGTCGCGTAGAGCCGGGACCCACCAGCGCCTTGGCCCCGCATGCTGAGCTACACCATTCGCCGCCTGCTCGCGATGCCGTTGCTGCTGCTCGGCGTGGTGACCATCGCCTTCCTGCTGTCGCACATGACGCGGGCCGATCCGCTGACCGCGATCATCGGCGAGCGGCAGATGAACAATCCCGAGGTGGTCGCGGCGGCGCGCGCCCGCTGGGGCCTCGACCGCAGCCTGCCGCAGCAGTACGCGGTCTATGTCGGCAACCTGGTGACCGGCGACTTCGGCACCTCGTTCCGCACCAAGCGGCCGGTGCTCGACGACCTGGCGGCGCGGCTGCCGGCGACCATCGAGCTGACGCTGGCCGCCATGCTGGTCGGCACCGTCGTCGGCGTCGGCCTCGGGGTGTTCGCGGCACATTTCCGCGACCGGCCGTTCGACCACGCCGCCCGGCTGCTGGCGCTGTTCGGCTCGTCGCTGCCGGTTTTCTGGTCGGGGCTTATCGTGATGTTCATATTCTCCGTGCAGCTCGGCTGGCTGCCCGGGCCGGGCCGCATCGACGCCCGGCTGCCGCTGCCGCCGCATGTCACCGGCATGCTGACGGTCGACGCGCTGCTGGCCGGCGACGGCCGCGCCCTGCGCGACGCGCTCGCCCACCTGGTGCTGCCGGCCTGCGTGCTGGGCTGGGCGGTGATGGGCATCATCTCGCGGCTGGTGCGTGCCAGCATGCTCGACGTGCTCGGCCAGGACTACATCACCACGGCCCGCGCCAAGGGCGCCTCGCAGCAGCGGGTGCTGCTGAACCACGCGCTGCGCAACGCCATGATCCCGACCCTCACCATCATCGGCTTCTCCTTCGCCTACCTGATCACCGGTGCGGTGCTGACCGAGACGATCTTCTCCTGGCCGGGCATCGGCTCCTATGCGGTGGAGTCGGCGCGCCAGCTCGACCACCCGGCGATCATCGGCGTGACCATCGTCGGCGGTGCCGCCTTCCTGCTCGCCAACCTGGTCACCGACATCGCCTATGCCTTCGCCAACCCGCGCATCCGGATCGGCTGAGATGATGCGGTGGCGAGCCCCGGCCTGGCTGACGGTGCCGATGGCGCTCGGCATCGCGGTGGTGGCGTTCTGGGTCGCCGTCGCCCTGACCGTCGACTGGTGGGCGCCCTACGAGCCGCTCGACATGGTCGGCCGCCGGCTGCGGCCGCCCAGCCCGCAGCACTGGCTCGGCACCGACGCGCTGGGCCGCGACGTGCTGACCCGCACCCTGCACGGCGCCACCCACTCGATGCCGATCGCGGTGTCCGTGGTGCTGTGCGCGGTCGCTGTCGGCTCCGCCGTCGGGGCGGTGGCGGGGTATCTCGGCGGCTGGATCGACGCGGTGCTGATGCGCGCCGTCGACGTCACCCTGTCGTTCCCGCCGATCCTGCTGGCGATGGCGGTGGCGGCGACGCTCGGCCCCGGCCTGGAGAACGCCGCGATCGCCCTGGTGGCGGTGTGGTGGCCGGTCTACGCCCGGCTGATGCGCGCCCAGGTGATCGCGGTGAAGGGCCAGGACCATGTCACCGCCGCCGTCGCCTCGGGGGTCGGGCGGGTGCGGCTGCTGACCGTGTACATCCTGCCGCTCAGCTGGACCCCGACCTTGATCAACGCCACCATGGATTTCGGCCAGGTGGTGCTGCTGGCCGCCTCGCTCAGCTTCATCGGCCTCGGCGCGGTGCCGCCGACCCCGGAATGGGGGGCGATGATCTCCGACGGTGCGGTGCACTTCTACAGCTGGTGGATCGCGCTCGGCCCCGGCGTGGCGATCCTGACCGTGGTGCTGGGATTCAACTTCCTCGGCGACGGCCTGCGCGACCTGCTCGACCCGAGGTCGCAATGAGTGCCGCCCCGCTGCTCGAGGTCACCGACCTGCGGGTCGAGTTCCGCACCCGCGGCGGCGTGCTGCCGGCGGTGCGCGGCGTGTCGCTGCGGCTGGAGGCCGGGCAGACCCTCGGCATCGTCGGCGAATCCGGGTCCGGCAAGAGCGTCACCATGATGGCGGCGATGGGCCTGCTGCCGCCGTCGGCCCACGTCACCGGCAGCGTGCGGCTGGCCGGCCGCGAGCTGCTCGGCCTCGGCCCGCGAGCGCTGCAGGCGGTGCGCGGTGCGCGCATGGCGATGATCTTCCAGGACCCGATGAGCGCGCTGAACCCGGTGATGACCGTCGGCGCGCAGATCGTCGAGGCGATCCGGCTGCACAACCGCGACCTGCCGGCACGGGCGGCACTGGAGCGAGCCGTCGAGCTGCTCGCGACGGTGTCGATCCCACAGCCGCGCGACCGGGTGCGGCAATACCCGCACGAATTCTCCGGCGGCATGCGGCAGCGGGTGATGATCGCCATGGCGGTCGCCAACCAGCCGGACCTGCTGATCGCCGACGAGCCGACCACCGCCCTCGACGTCACCGTGCAGGCGCAGATCCTCGACATGCTGACGCGGCTGCGCGAGGAGCTGGGGATCGGCCTGGTGCTGATCACCCACGACCTCGGCGTGGTGGCGGGGTGCGCCGACGCGGTCGCGGTGATGTATGCCGGCCGGGTGGTCGAGACCGCCGGCACCGACGACCTGTTCTACCGCACCCGGCACCCCTACACGATCGGCCTGCTCGGCGCCGTCCCGCGGGTCGAGGGCGAGTTCCGGCCGCTGGTCCCGGTCGAGGGGGCGCCGCCGACCTTGTCGCGGCTGCCGGCGGGCTGCGCCTTCCATCCGCGCTGCGGCTGGGCGGTCGAGCGCTGCCGAAGCGAGCTGCCGGAGCTGCGCGCGGTCGGTGCCGTGTATAGCGCCTGCCACCGGGCAGAAGACTTGGGCGCCGGGGACCTGGCGCCGGAGGCCGTGCCGTGACGCAGCCGCTGCTGTCCGTCCAGGACCTGGTGAAGGCGTTCCCGATCAGCCGCGGCGCCTTCCTGCAGCGCGCGGTCGGGACCGTGCAGGCGGTGGCCGGCGTGTCCTTCGACATCATGCCGGGCGAGACCCTCGGCCTGGTCGGCGAATCCGGTTGCGGCAAGAGCACGCTCGGGCGCTGCCTGCTGCGGTTGATGGAGCCGAGTGCCGGGTCGATGCGGTTCGCCGGCGTCGACCTGGCGGCACTGCCGGCGCCGGAGATGCGGCGCATGCGCCGACGCATCCAGATGGTGTTCCAGGACCCGTACTCATCGCTGCATCCGCGGATGCGGGTGCGCGACATCCTGGCCGAGCCGCTGCGCATGCTGGAGCGGCAGCCGCAAGCGGCGGTGCGCGAGCGGGTCGCCGAGCTGATGGCGATGGTCCGCCTCGACCCCGAGCACGCCGGCCGCTTCCCGCACGAGTTCTCCGGCGGCCAGCGCCAGCGCATCGGCATCGCCCGGGCTCTGGCGTCGGCCCCCGACCTGGTGGTGCTCGACGAGCCGGTCTCCGCCCTCGACGTCAGCATCCAGGCCGGCGTGCTGAACCTGCTGAAGGAGTTGCAGTCGCGGCTCGGCGTCGCCTACCTGTTCATCGCCCACGACCTGGCGGTGGTCCGGCACATCTCCGACCGCATCGCCGTCATGTATCTCGGCCGCATCGTCGAGCTGGCGCCGGCCCGCTCGCTCTATGCGGCACCACGCCACCCCTACACCCGCGCCCTGCTGTCGGCGGTGCCGCTGCCGGACCCGGTGCGCGAGCGGGCGCGCCGCCACATCGTGCTGCAGGGCGACCCGCCGAGCCCCCTCGACCCGCCGTCCGGCTGCCGCTTCCGCACGCGGTGCTGGAAAGCACAGGGCATCTGTGCCGAGATCGAGCCGCGGCTCGACGAGCCGCCCTCCGGACCGCAAGGGTCCGGACACCGTGTCGCCTGTCATTTTCCCGAGGCCGGCTGACGGCCTGCGCAGCATCGCCGGTTGATGACTGAGAATTGCGCGTTTGACTCGCGAATACCATTTCGGCTGGTATTCGGGTCAACGGCATGTGAAGGCCGTGAACGTCGTCGGGCACAGCGGGGAGGGGGGGGGCTGCCAGAATAGCGGGGACCGGGGGTATGGGCGTTGGCGGCTCTCCTGACCATCGTCGAGTTTCCCGTGCCGGTCGATCTGCTGCGGCGCGACCTGGCGGACGCGGCGGAGATCATGGACAAGGTGCTGGTGAACCACGGGCTCACCACGCTCGAGTTGCTGGCCTTCCGGCTGCTGGTGATCGGCGGCTTCGAGTTCGTAGTCGGATGGCTGCGCACCCGGCTGCTCGGCTACGCGACGCACCGCATCGACATCGAGCTGTCGGCCCGGCTGTTCCGCCACCTCTCGCAGTTCCCCGTCGGCTATTTCGCGTCGCGCCAGACCGGCCGCACCACGGACCGGGCGCGGGAGCTGCAGGCGGTGCGCGGGGCGGGTGCCGTCGGTGCGGCATCACCGCAGGGCCAGAACCCGCAGGCGCCGCCGCCCTACACCGCGCGGATCGCGCTGGCGTCCGACGCCGTCATGGTCGACGGCCGCGCGGTGCGGCCGACGTTGGGGATGACGGTGAGGGGCGACGTTCGGACGGGGGAGAGACGGCTGATCGAGTTCGTGCTGCAGCCGGTGCTGCGATATGCGGAAGAAGGGTTGCGGGAGCGATGAGGTTCAACATGCAGAAGGGAGACTTAATTCTGAGTTTGAACAGGTGCTTCGCATATTCGGCACGCTTCCTGACGATTTTATTCGCACTAGTATTCACGTCAGTAGTAACAGTCTGCATAAGGGAGTGTGTCGCCCTAGAGGTGACGACACACTCGAGGTTGACCGCTTCGGAGCAAGAAAGTGTATTGTCTGAACTATCGAGAAGCTTAATACCTGGCGATTCCTGGAAGACGCGAGCGCTAACCCCATTAGAGCGATTTGATTCACTTGATACAATGAATGAAATAGTTCTTCGACATCTGTTGAGCACAAAAACATGGAATTCCGACGCTGATAAACGTTCAAAAGTACGAAGTGAACTTTGCAGAGTTCTATTGCAGTCCATGACCAGTTGGCACAACGTCCGCGCTCTTAATCCCAGCGCAACACTCTTCAGTCGGTCCGACCGTGACCGGTTGATCGCTCTGTTCGACCCTCTTAACTTTTCAATGAACTATTTTGAAAACACTATGAGTAAAGACTTGCATAAATGGCTTGTTTCCAAAGCACCGAAAGTCGTGCATTCGCTCCCCGATGCCGGCACTCTCGAGCTGCTCTACGGGCAATCCTTCACATTCTCATCGGAGGAGCCGCGGGGACTACATAGCTTGAAAGTATTTCTACCCGGCGGCGTTGCGGGGCGGAATCCTTACCAACTTTCCGCGAAAAATAACGTCGCTTTTGTCCATATCGAAAATTTACCGCAATCGACTCTAGAGCTGTTGGACGTGGGGAAGTTTTCCCGCGCGGTCGCCTTATATCTTAAGGGATCGAAATATCTGGTCGTCTTATGTCAATTTGATGATCGTACTTCAACGTCACCGAAATCATACAGTCGGCAATATCCAAAACATTGTAGTTTAGCTGATGTGGTTTATACACCGGTTAGACAAAACAGCTACATCGACGCGGCTTCTGCGATAAATGGATTTCATCTCATAGTGGATATTGATCTATCGAACTTAGATAGCGATGCGCAGCACCCAAGACGAATTTATGCGCTGGTAGAGCTTATCAGATATCGAGACGATGCTTCTCATCTACGTTTTCGTGAACTTAACGCGGGCGTGAAGCGAACACAGTGTGATTTCCGGACAGCGGACTCCTCTGCGGTGCCATCCTTCCTGGAGCTAATACGATGACTGGCCGTTATCGGGATTAGATTTTCGACCTTCTTCGCCCGCGTATCGAGTCGGAAGGTTATAAGCCGCGGGTCTATATTGATCCGAAGGATATTCTAACAATCGGGAAGGGATTTGCACTTTTCCAGCAGGAAGGCGACGATTCTAAAGTACCGGGTGGCATCAAACTTCTAGAACTCGATAAAATAAACAGAATTCTGAGTGCGAACGGCGGTACTCAAAACGTGCCCTCTCGCTTATTCAGAAAGGCGGAGACAGTGCATAACATTGCTAAAATTGGGGCTATCTCGACCCCCTCGGCGAACGCGCCTTGCAACGCGGGCGGGGGTGCGGGCATGCGGCGGGTACTCGCTTGGTGCGTCACGCCAGGGCAGGGCGCATCAGGCGGTTAGGAAGGGCCACTTCGGCTGCCGCGCGATGGACGCGGCGCCCTTCATGGCCGGGTTTCGCTACGTGGACCAAGGTGGCCGGAGGGATAGCGCTGGCCCGGTATCAATGCTCAGTTCGGGCATGGTCGCGCGATGCCGAGCCCGCTCGACCCGCCGTCCGGCTGCCGCTTCCGCACGCGGTGCTGGAAAGCGCAGGGCATCTGTGCCGAGATCGAGCCGCGGCTCGACGATCCGCCCCTCGGACCGCAAGGGTCCGGACACCGTGTCGCCTGTCATTTTCCCGAGGCCGGATGACGGCCCGCAGAGGAGGTCCCCGATGGCCGATCCAGATCCCGAATCCTTCGCCGCCGGTGCGGCCTTCATCGACGGCGACTACGTGCCGATCGGCCGCGCCTCGGTCTCGGTGCTCGACTGGGGCTTCACCAAGTCGGACGTGACCTACGATGTGGTGCATGTCTGGCGGGGGTCGTTCTTCCGGCTCGACGACCACCTGGCACGCTTCGCACGGTCGATGGCGGCGCTGCACATGACGATCCCGCACGACGCCGCTGAGCAGGCGCGGATCCTGGCCGGCTGCGTGCAGCGCGCCGGGCTGCAGGACGCCTATGTCGCGATGGTGACCACGCGCGGCGTGCCGCTGCCGGGCATGCCGCGACGGCCGAGCCTGATGACCAACCGCTACATCGCCTATGCGATCCCGTGGATCGACGTCATCCCGGTGCCGGTGCAGGAGCGCGGCGCCCACCTGATCGTCGCCAAGACGCCGCGGATCCCGTCGGAGAGCGTCGACCCGACGGTGAAGAACTACCACTGGGGCGACCTGGTGCAGGCGATGTTCGAGGCCGAGGCGGCCGGTGCCGACAACGCCGTGCTGCTCGACCGCGACGGCCACGTTACCGAGGGCCCCGGCTTCAATGTCTTCGCGGTGCGCGACGGCGTGGTGCTGTCGCCCGACCGCGGCGCGCTGGAGGGCGTGACCCGGCAGACCGTGATCGACATCTGCGCCGAACTGGGTCTGGAGTTGCGCATCGGCCCGATGACCCGCGCCGACCTGTACGAGGCCGACGAGATCTTCACCTCGACCACCGCCGGCGGCGTGATGCCGGCGGCCCGCATCGACGGCCGCATCCTGTCGAACGACCGCCCCGGCCCGGTGTCGCGCCGGATCCGCGAGACCTACTGGGCGTGGCACGAGGAGGGGCGGCACCTGACGCCGGTGGCGGGGCTGGTGTAGGCGGGCGGCGGCCAACCCACACCCGGCCCTTCGTGGCCCGCCTGCGGCGTGCACCTCAGGGCGACAGAGGTGGGGTAGGCGATTGATGTAGTTTAATTCTGTCGTCCTGAGGTGCGCCACGCGCAGCGGGGCGCCACGAAGGACAGGCGGGAGAGTTCCGCCTGTCCACCGTGCTCATTTCCCCGCTCCGGCCCCCTCCATCGCCTGCAGGTGCCGCACGAAGTTGCGCCCACCCTCGATCAGGTCCTGGCGGATCGCCTCGCGCAGCATGTAGCTGTCCTGGCGCTCCAGTGCGGCCAGCACGGTCTCGTGCTGGTGCGGGCCGTCATATGTGGGGTGGCCGTGCGGATACAGGAAGTTGAACAGCGGCCCGGCGCGCACCCACAGGCTCTCCAGGGTCTCGATCAGGATCGGCATCGACGAGCGCAGGTACAGGCCGAAGTGGAACTCGAAATTCGCCTGCACCGCCGCCGGATAGTCCTTCGTCGCCTCGGCCTCGATCAGCCGCGCGTGCACCCGCCGCAGTGCTGCCACGTCGTTGGTGCGGATGTGCGGCAGGGCGCGCTCGGCGGCCAGCGGCTCCAGCTGCAGGCGGATGTCGCGGACCTGCAGGTATTCGCCGGCGCTGAGCCGCCGCACCCGCACGTAGTGCCGCGGCTTGATCTCCAGCGCGCCTTCGCGGGCGAGCTGGAAGAACGCCTCGCGCACCGGCGTCTCGCTGGTGCCCAGCCGCTCGGCGACGTCGCCGATCTTCAGGCGCTGCTCCGGCACCAACTCGCCGCGCATCAGGGCGGCGCGCAGCTGCGAGTAGACGCGCTCCGACAGGCTGGAGGAGTCCAGCCGCTCCAGCGACCGGATGGCGGGATCCTGCGGCGGCTCCAGCCGCCGCGCCCAGGCTTCGTCCGGCGCCAGCGTGTTGTCCGAATCCATCGGCGGTAATCCTGATCGACCTGCCGGGGCTCGACTCCGGCCGCATGCTCTGCTGTAGAATATATCATATGGACCTACCGGCCACCATGCTGCCGCCGGTGATCCCCCTCCGCACGAGAGCGTCGATCATGGCCGTCAATACCGCCTCCGCGCTGCCGCCCGTCGACGGCACGCTCGACCTCGCCGGCCTGGACGCGCCGGTTACCGTCATCCGCGACCGCTGGGGCGTGCCGCACATCCGCGCCGCCGGGGCCGGCGACGCGTTCTTCGCGACCGGCTACGTGCACGCGCAGGACCGGCTCTGGCAGATGGACGCGGCGCGGCGCCGGGCGGTCGGGCGCTACGCGGAGTGGGTCGGGCCGGCGGGGGTGGCGATGGACGTGCTGTCGCGCCGCCTGGACATCGAGGGCGCCTCGCGCCGCGACGCCGCCGCGCTGAACGCCGGGACCACCGCCATGCTGGAGCGCTATGCCGCCGGGGTGAACGCCTTCATCGCCGGCGGCGTGCTGCCGGTCGAGTATGCCCTGCTGGGAACCGCGCCGGAGCCGTGGGAGCCCTGGCAGTCGGTGGCGGTCATGCGCCAGCGCGGGCTGCTGATGGGCTCGGTGTGGTTCAAGCTCTGGCGTGCCGCCGCCCTTCGCAGCATCGGCCCGGAGGCGGTGGCGAAGCTGCGCTACGACGACGGCGGGCCCGACGGCTTCGTGGTGCCGCAGGGCGAGGCCGGGGAACGCTGGATCGCCTCGCTGCACGACCTCGCCCCGGCGCTGCAGGCGCTCGCCGCGATGGCAGGTCCCGAGGCGACCGACGGCGGCAGCAACAACTGGGCACTCGCCGGGCGGCACACCGCGTCCGGCCGGCCGCTGGTGGCGGGCGACCCGCACCGCGCCTTCGAGATCCCGAACATGTACACGCAGCTGCACATCGCCTGCGACGCCTTCGACGCGCTCGGGCTGACCGTGCCGGGCGTGCCCGGCTTCCCGCATTTCGGCCACAACGGCCGGGTCGCCTGGTGCGTCACCCACGCCTTCGCCGACATTCACGACCTCTATGTCGAGCGCTTCGATCCGGCCCAGCCGACGCGCTACCTGTTCCGCGGCGAATGGCAGGACGCGGTGCTGCGCGAGGAGACGGTGGCAGTGCGCGGTGCCGAGCCGGTGCGGGTGACGGTCACCACCACCCGGCACGGCCCGGTCATCGTCGGCGACCCGGCGTCGGGACATGCCGTGACCCTGCGCTCGGTGCAGGTCGACGATACCGACCGCTCGCTCGACTGCCTGGTCCCGATGCTGAAGGCCGCGGCCGTGCCGGCGTTCTACGAGGCGACCCGCGGCTGGGGGCTGATCGACCACAACCTGGTGGCGGCCGACGTCGAGGGCCGCATCGGCGTCCTGGTCCGCGCCGTGGTGCCGGAGCGCGACCGCCTGAACGGCTGGCTGCCGGTGCCGGGCTGGACCGGCGAGCACGAGTGGCGCGGCATGATCCCGTGGGAGCGCATGCCGCGCGAGATCGACCCGCCGTCCGGCCGCCTGGTCACCGCCAACAACCGCATCGTGCCGGACGACCACCCCGACTATCTCTGCACCGACTGCCATCCGACCTACCGCGCCGACCGGGTGCGGGCGCGGCTGGAGGCGCTGACGGCGGCCACGGTCGACGACATGGCCGCCATCCACCGCGACACGCTGAGCCGCACGGCGCTGGAGCTGCGCGCCCTGATGGTGGCGGCGCCGGCCGACGGCGAGGCCGGGCGCTGGCGCCGGCTGCTGCAGGCGTGGGACGGCCGGATGGACGCCGGCTCGACGGCAGCGGCCGCCTACTACCTGGTGCGGCGCGAGATGACGCGGATCCTGCTGCGGCGCTCCGGTCTCGATCGGGTGTCCGCCGACGCGTTCGCGCAGGTCGCACCGGGCATTCCGCCGATGAATCAGCTGTGGTGGATGCTGCCGAACCTGGTGCGCGCCGGCGACACCACGCTGCTGGATGGCGCCGACTGGGCGACGGTGGCGCGCGAGGCGCTGGCGACGGCGGCCGGGCGCGACGCGCTGGCGACCTGGGGCGAGCTGCACCGGCCGCGCTTCGTCCACCCGCTGTCGGCACTGTTCCCCGACGCCGCGGCCGCACTCGACCCGGTCTCGGACGAGGTGGCGGGCGACGGCGACTGCGTGTGCGCCAACGGCGCCTATGCGAGCGGCGGGGTGGCGGCGTCCTACGGCCCGGTGGCGCGCTACGCCTTCGACGTCGGCTCCTGGGACGACAGCCGCTGGGTGGTGTTCCACGGCGCCTCCGGACATCCCGGCAGCGCGCATTACGGCGACCAGAACGCCTTCTGGGCGAAGGGCGAGATGGTGCCGGCGCCCTACACGGCGGCGGCGGTGGACGCGAGTGCGGCGGCGCGGCTGGTGCTGCGGCCGAAGGGATGATGTGGGATCGGCGTCTGCCCGTCGCTTGGTGGGTCCCGGAGCCGTCCGCTTTCGCGGACTCTCCGGGATGACGATTGGGGAGTGACGCCGATCCCCTTTTTTCGTCATCCCGGAGGGGGCGCGCCGAGCGCCCGGCTCCGGGACCCACCCGCCGCTCCGACCGTTCACCCGGTTACCCTATTCCGACCGGCTCCCGCGATTGCCAGTCCAATATGATATATTCTATAGTTTCCATCTCACGGTCGCCGGCCGCCCACGCGGTCGACGCAGAAGGACCCCGGGGGCCGCGCCGACGCGGCGAGAGGGTCCCATCCGATCCGCGTTCAGCAGGAGGTGACAATGGAGAGACATAAGATGTTGCGGCGGGCGACGTTGCGGCGCGCCCTGGCGGCCGCGTTCGCCGGCGCGTTCCTGGCGGCGGCCGTCCCGGTCGCGGTCGAGGCGGCGCCGAAGAAGGGCGGAACCCTGGTCTACGCGAACACGTCCGGCCCGGGCACGCTCGACCCGCAGGTCTCGGCCAGCATGGTCGACCTGGAGGTGGTCCACCACATGTACGAGGGCCTCGTCACCATCGACGAGACCTATGCCACCAAGCCGCTGCTGGCGTCCTCGATCGACGTCGCCCCCGACGGCAAGACCTTCACCTTCAAGCTGCGCAAGGGCGTGAAATTTCACAGCGGTCAGGAGATGACCTCGGCCGACGTGAAGGCGACCTTCGAGCGCTATGCCAAGGTCAGCCCGAACGCCTCGGCCCTGGCGGAGGTCGAGAGCTACGAGACACCGGATCCCTACACCTTCGTGGTCAAGCTGAAGACGACCAACTCGGTGTTCGTCGACGTGCTCAAGACCCCGGTCTACCCGTTCGTGATCCTGCCGGCCGACCAGAAGGACAAGCCGGCCCGCGGCATCGATGCGGTCGGCACCGGGCCGTACAAGCTCGGCGAGTGGATGAAGGACAGCCACCTGGTCATCAACCGCTTCGACGGCTACGTCGCCGACGAGCGCAAGGGCCCGGACGGCTTCGCCGGCGCCCGCACCGCCTATCTCGACAGCATCCGCTACAACTTCGTGCCCGAGGCGAACGCCCGCATCGCCGCCCTGCAGACCGGCGAGGCCGACTTCGCGGCCCTGATCCCGCCGGACCTGATGAAGCGGCTGGAGAGCAGCCCCGACATCGAGGTGTCGACGGTGTTCCCGTACTGCCAGCAGTACTTCATCGTGCACTCGCAGCAGGCGCCGACCGACAACCCGCTGGTCCGCCAGGCGATCCGCAGCGTCGTCGCGGTCGACGAGATCATCGCGGTCACCGGCGGCGGCGCGCGGCGCAACCACTCGATGGTGTATCCCGACGGCGAGTACTACGGCGGCAAGGTCACCGAGGGCCGTTACGACAACAACGACCCCGAGAAGGCCAAGGCGCTGCTGAAGGAGGCCGGCTACAAGGGCGAGAAGATCGTCCTGCAGTCGAACACCAGCTACGGCTACATGCGCGACGCCGTGCTGGTGCTGGCGGAGCAGATGAAGGCGGCCGGCATGAACGTGGACGTCGACATCGTCGACTGGACCACCAATGCCTCGAACATGCAGAAGGGCACCGGCGGCTGGAACGTCTCGACCACCGGCTTCTGCTCGAACCCGCTGCTCGGCCCGCAGCAGTGGAAGACCATGATCTACAACTTCCCGCACGTTAAGGACGACAAGGTCCTGGACGACGCCTTCGCCAAATTCTTCGCGTCGCTCGACCTGAAAGACCGCAAGGACGCCTGGCTGGACATCGAGCAGCGCGTGCTCGACCAGGCCTACATGATCAAGGTCTCCGACCGTGGTGCCGTGAAGGCCTACAACAAGACCAAGTTCGGCGGCGTGCGGCCGTACTACATGACCAACTTCTGGGACGTGTACCGCAAGTAGGGACGCCGGGCCGGCCGGGAGGATTTCCCGGCCGGCCCGCACCAGCCCTGGCCGCGACCAGCACGGAAGCTCCATGACCCGCATCATCGCCAGCCGCTTCGCCCAGGCCGTCCCGGTCATGTTCCTGGTGGCGGTGCTGACCTTCTTCCTGATGCACCTGCTGCCCGGCGACCCGGCGGTGATCATCGCCGGCGACCAGGCGAGCCCGGAGGCGATCGAGCGGGTGCGCCGGCAGCTCGGTCTCGACCGGCCGGTGCTGGAGCAGCTGCTGCTGTGGATCTTCCACCTGCTGCAGGGCGACTTCGGGACCTCGCTGATCCTGAACCAGAGCGTGGTGTCGGCGGTGGCGGAGCGGTTGCCGATCACCCTGTCGCTGGCGCTGGTGTCGTTCGTGATCACCATTCCGGTCGGCATCGCGCTGGGGGTGATCGCCGCCTGCTTCCGCGACACCTGGTTCGACGCCGGGGTGATGGCGGTGGCACTGATCGGCGTGTCGCTACCGAATTTCTGGGTCGCCATCCTGTCGGTGATCCTGTTCAGCGTCACCCTCGGCTGGCTGCCCTCGGCCGGCTACGTGCCGATCGACCGGGGGCTGTGGCCATGGCTGGCGGCGCTGATCCAGCCGGCGGTGGTGCTGGCGCTGTTCCAGATCGGCTTCCTCGCCCGCATGACCCGCTCGGAGATGCTGGAGGTCCTCGACCAGGACTACATCCGCACCGCCCGCGCCAAGGGCGTGACCGAGTGGCAGACCGTCGCCAAGCATGCCTTCCGCAACACCCTGGTCTCGGTGATCACGGTGTCCGGCTACATCCTCAGCCTGCTGATCGGCGGCTCGGTGATCGTCGAGCAGGTGTTCGCGCTGCCGGGCATCGGCCGGCTGCTGGTGCAGGCGATCATGGCCCGCGACTACCCGCTGGTGCAGGGCACCATGCTGCTGCTCGGCTTCGCCTTCGTGTTCATCAACGTGATGATCGACCTGATCTACACCGCCGTCGACCCGCGGGTGCGCTATGACTGACGCCGCCATCGGGGGAGCGACAGCACAGGCCCTGCCGGCGCGCCGCCGTTTCGTGCTGGCCCGCCGGCTGTTCCGCCACCGCTCGTTCCGCATCGGCTTCGTGATCGTCGCCATCCTGGTTCTGGCGGCGGTGCTTGCGCCGGTGATCACCAGCGTCGAGCCGACGGCGATGCAGATCCGCTACCGCTTCCGGCCGCCGTCCTGGCAGTTCCCGTTCGGCACCGACATGTTCGGTCGCGACGTCTTCACCCGCGTGCTGTACGGCGCCCGGCTGTCGCTGTGGATCGGCTTCACGGCGTCGCTGCTGGCGGCGATCGGCGGCGCGCTGCTGGGGCTGACCGCCGCCTATTACAAGCCGCTGGACTCGCTGCTGATGCGCTTCAACGACGCGCTGCTGGCGTTCCCGGCGATCCTGCTGGCGATCGGCATCAACGCCGCCCTCGGCCCGCAGATCCAGAGCGTGATCATCGCACTCGCCGCCGCCTACGTGCCACGCACCGCGCGCATCGTGCGGGCATCGGGCCTGGTGATCCGCGAGCTCGACTACATCGACGCCGCCCGGGTCAGCGGTGCCGGTGCCGGCCGCATCATCTTCCGGCACATGCTGCCGAACTGCCTGGCACCGCTGCTGGTCTCGCTGACCTTCATCTTCGCCTACGCGATCCTGGCGGAGGCGGCACTCAGCTTCCTCGGCATCGGCCCGCCGCCGCCGGCGCCGAGCTGGGGCAACATCGTCTCCGAGGGCCGCGACTACTCGGTCGAGGCGTGGTGGATCATGCTGTTCCCCGGCCTCGGCATCAGCCTCGCCGCACTCGGCATGAACCTGCTGGGCGACGGCCTGCGCGACGTGCTCGACCCGCGCCTGAAGATCGAGAGCTGAGACGATGACGGTTCCCTTGCTGCAGGTCGAGGACCTGACCGTCGAGTTCCGCGGCGACGCCGGCTGGCTGCGCGCCGTCGAGGGAGTGAGCTTCACACTCGGCGCCCAGGAGAGCCTTGGATTGGTCGGCGAGTCCGGCAGCGGCAAGAGCGTGACCGCGCTGTCGCTGCTGCGACTGCACGCCCGGCGCACCACCCGGCTGCCGACCGGCCGGGTGCTGTGGCAGGGCCGCGACCTGCTGACCCTGCCGGAGCGTGAGATCCGCGCGGTGCGCGGCGGCGAGATCGCGATGATCTTCCAGGACCCGATGACCTCGCTGAACCCGGTGCTCACCATCGCCGACCAGATCGGCGAGACCCTGCGGATCCACCAGGGCCTCGACCGGGCGGCCGCCCGGCGGCGGGCGGTCGAGCTGCTCGACCTGGTGCGCATTCCCGATGCCGGCCGCCGGGTCGACGAGTACCCGCACCGGCTGTCCGGCGGCATGCGCCAGCGGGTGATGATCGCCATCGCCATCGCCTGCCGGCCGAAGCTGCTGATCGCCGACGAGCCGACGACCGCCCTCGACGTCACCATCCAGGCGCAGATCCTGGAACTGCTGCGCGACCTGCAGGCCGAGCTCGGCATGTCGGTGATGCTGATCTCGCACGACCTCGGCCTGATCGCCGAGTTCGCCGAGCGGGTGATCGTCATGTATGCTGGCCAGGTGGTCGAGCAGGCGCCGGCCGCCGAGTTGTTCGACCGGCCGATCCATCCGTACGCCGAGGGGCTGCTTCGGGCGATCCCCAGCCTGGACGACGACGCGGTCCGGCTGTCGACCATCCCCGGCAACATCCCGGATCCCGGCAACCGGCCGGCCGGCTGCCGCTTCGGCCCGCGCTGCGGCTATGCCGAGCCGGCCTGCCGGGCAGCACCGCCGCCGCCGATACTGGCGGTGTCGGCCGGCCGCCTGGTGCGCTGCCCGCCGCGGGTCGCGGCGCTGGGAGGCCCGTCATGAGCGAAGCCTTGAGTGCCGCCGCGAGCGAGGGGCCGATCGTGCAGGTCCGCGACCTCGCCAAGACCTTCGACGTCGGCCGTTCGCCGAAGGGCGGCCGGCTGCTGTTGCGGGCGGTGAACGGCGTCAGCTTCGAGGTCGGGCGCGAGGAGACCCTGGGCCTGGTCGGCGAGTCCGGCTCCGGCAAGTCGACCATCGGCCGCATGCTGGTCGGCCTGCTGCCGGCCAGCGAGGGCGAGATCCGGCTGTTCGGCGAGACAGTCACCGGGCCGGGCGGCCGCAAGCGTCTGGCCAAGGTGCGCCGCCGGCTGCAGTTCGTGTTCCAGGACCCGCATGCCTCGCTCGACCCGCGCATGCGGGTCAGCGACTCGATCGCCGAGCCGATCGACATCGCCGGCGGGTTCTCTCGCAAGGACCGCGCCGACCGGGTGGCCGAGCTGCTGGAGATGGTCGGGCTGTCGGCCTCTTTCGCCGAGCGCTTCCCGCACGAATTCTCCGGCGGCCAGCGCCAGCGCATCGTGATCGCCCGCGCGCTCGCCCTGAACCCCGACTTCGTGGTGTGCGACGAGCCGGTGTCCTCGCTCGACGTGTCGATGCAGGCGCAGATCGTCAACCTGCTGCTCGACCTGCAGGATCGCCTCGGCCTCAGCTACCTGTTCATCGCCCACGACCTGGCGGTGGTGCGCAGCGTGTCGCGGCGGGTGGCGGTGCTGTATGCCGGCGAGGTCGTCGAGGTCGCCGAGAAGCGCAGGCTCTACGCCGACCCAAAGCATCCCTACACCCGTGCCCTGCTGGCCGCGGTGCCGCGCCCGGTGGTGGGGCGCGAGCGGCCGCCGGTGATCAAGGGCGAGGTGCCGAGCCTGCTCGACCGGCCGCCCGGCTGCAGCCTGTTCGCCCGCTGCCCGCACGCCATGGAGCGCTGCCGCAACGAGCCGCCGCGGCTGCGCGAGATCGCGCCCGGGCACGCCGCCGCCTGCCACCTGCACGACGCCGCCTGACCGCCAGAAGCCTGACCACCGGAGGATCCGCCGCCATGCCGCCATCGACCGATCTGCTGTTCATGCCGGCGACCGAGGCGGCCGCCCGCATCCGCCGCCGCCAGCTGTCGCCGGTCGAGTATCTCGACGCGGTGCTGGCGCATGCCGAGACGCAGCAGCCACGCCTGAACCCGTTCATGACGGTGTGCGCCGAGCGTGCCCGCGAGGAGGCGAGGGCGGCCGAGCGGGCGGTCATGGCGGGCGACCGGCTCGGCCCGCTGCACGGCGTGCCGGTGCATGTGAAGGACCTG